>Ga0209093_1000003_pt1 | contig 253039 bp, 239 predicted proteins | sample SidtaG_4_FD_187450 | JGI IMG/M metagenome (GOLD analysis project Ga0209093, IMG submission 187450) | Marine algal microbial communities from Sidmouth, United Kingdom - Sidmouth_Male1 metaG (SPAdes) (version 2) | ecosystem: Host-associated > Algae > Red algae > Unclassified | place: Sidmouth...
TTAAGAGCTTTTCCCTCGGTTTGATACCAATCGTCTACTAAGACAAAAACTGTAATTGTTAGGCTTTCAAAGTCTATGCTATTGATGGGGGAAGATTTTTGATGATGAGCTTGGTAACTTTCATCTTCTATCTTTTCCTCGCCTTTTTCTAATTCACATTAGACGTAATATGGAAGATACAGGTTATTAAAAATTTTCAGGCAGCATCACGATCTATTCAAAGGATCGCAGCGTATCTCAATCATGAAACCATCTGGATCGAAGAAATAAAAGCCTCTTCCTGTGGGGCGAGTTACTACATCAGAAGCGATCGCAATTTGATTTTGTTTAATAATTTTTACTGCATCGTCAAATAATTCAGGAGCAATATCAAAAGCTAGATGATTGGCGCGAGTAAACTGTTTGTTGGGATCACAGTCGGGAGGTGATAATTCTGGTTCGGCAAATAAGTCAATAATTGTACCGTCAGGAGTCCTGAAGTTGGTAACTTTACCTGCAGCTTTTAACTTGATTAGGGTGGAAGGTACTTCTTCTCCTTCTAATTCGTGCAAACCTAACACCATGCCATAAAAATGTCGCGATGCTGCCATATTCTTGACGTTAAAAGCAATATGATGCACCTGCCGTAGAGTACCAGCAGCAATACCAACTAATTCTGTCTGTTGTTTTAGCACAATCTTTTTTATTTTATTTTAAAATAATTGCCATCATTTAGGGCGTGCCATCAATGTGTTATTTTCCGCTAACATCGATAGAATAACAATAAATCTACTTTTATCTATCAAATAGTACTGAATATATATGTTAGGCAGTTTTCAGCAGAGTAACCTCCGCATTGAAGTTAGCGCGTCCAAACAAACTATTAGAGATAGTTTAATCGAAAGCGATCGCCTTAAACAGTGGATGTGGCCACAAAACTTTGCTTCGTTGTCAGGGACGCTCCATACAGGAGATACTTTTGTTAGTTCTTTGGGCTTGGTAGAAATTGAACATCAAGTAGAAGTAGTCGAAGAGCATTGTCTGCGTTTACTACTTAGTAAAGGTATTGATGGTTATCATGAATGGCTATGGGGTGATGGCTGGCTGCAGTCTCGCCTAGAAGGTATTTCTGTCTTACCTCTCAATCTCGGACAAACCTTTAGCCTATTTCGTTTGCGTCAGTATCTTGATTCTCAAACAACTGTTAGTTCAGATAGCTAATAACTAATCCCTTAAATCATTCCCAATCTCAAAAGATCGATGAGCGTATAACACTAGTTAATAACTAGAAACTAGCTGTCGGTATTCATCCTGCAAAATATTTATCAGTTGACTATTGCCTTGAGCTTGTGCTACTTGTAATCGATGCTTGAGGTTGGCAATAAGATTATAACGATGCTTTTCAATAGCAACGCGATTGCTTAATTGATATATAGTTTTTTTTGGCTTACAAGCATCGATCGCACATACTTTAGGTTGAAAAATGCGATCGTGTTGCTTAAAGTCGGTCATAACACCCCGATGGGACTGAATTAATGGTGCAGATATATGACGGGGTAGCTGCTGTAGACTATGCTCATCAATAATTTCGGCAGCAACTATTTCACGCGGATATCTTTTCCTATTACGTGAAGACACCGATAAATTGATCATGAAAGTTTTTTTGGAGAAAGATAGTAAATATAACCAAGTTCAAGTAAATAATTAACTTTAAAATATTTGTTTGTCATCTCTTTTAAGAGGATAGAGACACTAGGGCTAGATGTCTTTAAATTAAATGGGTTAATCTTTGGTATAGCGAATTCCACGATAGGTCAATTCTTGGTGAGCACCGTTATGACGGTGCTTTTCTTTGAGGTAATGTACTTTCCAAGGCTTACCGCGATATCGTCCGCCAACTTCTCCTTCATTAACATCCCACTCTACATGAGGGGCTTCGTAGGTTTTTCCTCTAAATTGTAATTTCATTTATTTCTATCTCTAGTTTGAATAAGAATTCTTTCTAAACTTTATATACCTGCAGTCAAGCCTAAACAATCGTTTCGGTTTTATTTAGCAGTAAAATATAGTTCTTTATTTAAATATAAGACCTTGGTTTTTCTGCTCATTCTTATTATAAAAGTTATTTCTGTAGCAATAGCTACTTTTTACAAAAAATAAGTACTTTTAAAGAAAACTTTATTTAAAGTAATAATCTAATTCAATTTAATTGCCCGATCTATCTGAATAAACAAATAATTGCGATCGCGATTGTTATTTAGCACTACATCAGCAGCAGTAATTTTGTGAGTTAAGGGTATTTGACTATCAATTCTGGCTTCGGCTTGCACGACATTTAAACCATTACGCTGTTGCAGTCGGGAAATTTGTAAAGAGCGATCGCAACTAACTACCCAAATTTCAGTTACGGTATCGGTGAGATTGGCTTCAAACAAAAGAGGAATATCCAATACTATTATACTATTTGATACGCGCTCTAATTCCTCTTCAAAGCGATCGCGGACGTAGGGATGAATCTGATTTTCTAGCCACTGTTTTTCGGTAGCATCGTTAAAAATAATTTCTCCTAGACTGACACGATTTAAAGAGCGATCTGCTTGAATAACCTTGTCACCATAACGGTAAAAAATAGTTTCTAGAATCTGCGAACCTTTAGCGACTGCTTCTTTGGCATAAATATCTGCATCCAAAATTGGCAAATGATATTGATCTTTTAAATAGTTAGACGCGGTGGTTTTTCCCGTAGCAATGCCCCCAGTCAAACCAATTAATCTTTTCTTGAAATTTTTCATAACTTTACTTAATCTAACCAAAGAAAGTTTTCCTAACTACCGAAGCTTGATAAACTACTGCGAGATAATTTTAAGTTAAGGAGTAAGACTTTTGTTAGACCAAAAAGCCAAAAAGACGATGTTGCGGAAAATCCCTCACGGACTTTATATCTGCGGTGTCAAAGAGGGAGATGAAATGAATGGCTTTACTGTTAGCTGGTTGATGCAGTCTTCTTTTGAACCACCTCTGGTAGTTAACTGTGTCAAAAAAGGGACTACTTCCCACGAAATGATCAAAAATACTCAAGTATTTGCGCTCAGTTTCTTAGAAGATGGGCAAAAGGACTTGGCTGCATCCTTCTTCAAACCTAAAACTCGCGTCGGTAACAAATTTGAAGACGTAGAATTCTACGAAGGAGAAGCGACAGGATGTCCGATTATCAAAGATTCTTTGGGCTACATTGAATGTAAAGTCGTTGGCACAGTCGAACAAGGCGATCATACAGTATATGTCGGCGAGGTAATTGCCTCTGGTATTCATCGCGAAGGCAATCAACTATTGTTGTCTAGTACTGGTTGGGAATACGGCGGATAAAGATCTGGGGACGATGTGCACATCGTCCCCATACCAAATATTAATTGAATTGATATGAAAATCTAAAATCTACGCTATTTTAAAGCTATCTGCATCCAAATCATTAGGATTTACTCCGATTAATACTCCAATTTGCTTGTCTTGGTAAGAAATAAAACTGTTATCACTACCCGCAATTTCTAGTTGATCGTAAGTTACACCATCGACTAAGCCTACAGTGTCTGTACCCAACTCAAAATCTTGAATCCAGTCAGTTTGAAGCTCATTCTGGATCACAAAGAGATCCTTACCTGCTCCTCCGTTATAAATAGTAATTCCATTACCACCAGATAGTACATCGTCACCATTACCACCAGTGAGTTGATCGAATTGATTACCACCAAATAAGCTGTCATTACCAGCACCACCATCTAGAATATCGTTGCCAGATTGTCCTCGAAGAAGATCGTCGCCATCGCCACCAGTTAGGTTATCGTTACCCGCAGCACCAAATAGAGTGTCATTACCCGCAACGCCATCTAAAGTATCGTTTCCCGCTCCTCCTCCGAGAGTATCATTGCCAGCACCGCCAGTAAGAGCATCATCATCGGGAGTTCCTGGAAATAATTGATTAGGTTCATCGGTGGATGTTGATAAATCTTCAGTCGTAACTGTGATTCTAGCTACTTGATAACCTTCCGTAGTAAAATTTGCACCTGCAAATTCAGGCGAACTTAAAATACGCCCTCCTGTTTCAAAGCCTGGGTGAAGTTCTACAACTCCTCCTTCAGTTTCTCCTGTATTGGGTGCAGCTTGACCAAAAAACGCTGTGCTGTTTTCTGCTTCGTCATTGACTTCTGTTCCTGCATCTAAAACTTCATTACCACTGACTATAAAATCTGCACCAAGAAAGTTACCTTCTACATCGAAAATTTCATGAGCGAGAGGATCGCCATTGGCAATAAAGGCATCATTAGAAGGCAACACCATCGAAGCATAGTTCAAATATCGGCTGTTAGCTTCATTGCGATCGACAGTAAAAGTTAAGCTAGTAGTTTCTCCAACATCAATGATGCCTGGGGTTGCTCCTTCATCTCCTGTAATTGTGCCATCAACAACTCCCGCACCGCTATTGAGAAACTCTTCAGAAATTGCAGAAGTATCTCCATCCTCAGCTAAACTTTCTAAACCTTCAGTTACAGCTTGATCGCGATCGTAAGTATCAAAATTACCATCATGAAAACCAAACCATAAGGGTGTCAACGCCGTACCGTTTTCTGGGCTAAGATTTTCAACGGTTACTGTAATTTCTACCAGATCTCGAGGAGGAGGTAATGTTTCATCTTCATTACGAATACTAATTCTGGCTACTTGATATCCCGATTCAGTAAAGTCGGCATCGGTAAATGCTGCTGGAGCATTTTCGCTACTGCCATCTTCACTCAAAATTCTTCCTCCTGGTGCAAAACCTGGATGAAGTTCGACGACTCCCTCTTCTGTTTCTCCTGTATTGGGTGCAGCTTGACTAAAAAACGCGGTACTATCTTCTGCTTCGTCATTGACTTCTGTTCCTGCATCTAACACTTCATTGCCATAGACAATAAAATCTGCACCAATAAAATTACCCTCATTATCAAAGACAGGAATCGCGAGAGGATCGCCATTGGCAATAAAGGCATCATTAGAAGGCAACACCATCGAAGCGTAGTTAAAGTATTGACTATTGGGATCTTCACTATCCAAGGTAAAAGTTTGACTAACAGTTTCTCCTGGATCTATAGGTCCTTCTACTCCTTCTACACCCACTAAAGTACCATCAACTGTGCCAGTTCCGCTTGCTGTAAATTCTTGAGAAATTCCTGATGTTGCTCCATCTTCTGCCAGACTTTCTAATCCTGGAGATGCTGCTTCACCTTGATTGTAAGTATCAAATTCTCCATTATGAAATCCGACCCACGTCGGAGTTATGAATGTACCATTTTCAGGTGCTAAGTTTTCAACGGTTACGATAACTTTAGTCTCTGACATTTTTATTTGATTCCTGTAGAAAATACTGAAACGTTCAATAGTAATTTTTGTTAGCAAAAATTAGCTTTCAAACAATATCGGAAGGATTTGATATTGTTTGAAAACAGGTTTTTGTTAATTCCAATCTAAATTTACTCAGCAAGATTAAAAATAGATGAGATTTTAATGAACGATCGCTGTGAAATCAACTATTGTGAATAATGATAGCTAACTGTCTACTTTTCTAATTACCCAGCATCTGTAACTTATACAAGCTGGCATACAAACCATCAGTAGCCAATAATTCATCATGACTACCTGCTTCGACTAATTCACCTCGTTTCAATACTAAAATCTTGTCTACATTACGGATAGTAGAGAGACGGTGGGCAATAATAATTGCGGTACGATTGACCAATAATTGTTCTAAGGCTGATTGAATTAAAGCTTCAGTAGAAACATCAAGACTTGAAGTAGCCTCATCTAAAATCAAAACATGGGGATTACGAATCGCCACTCGCGCAAAAGCTAAAAGCTGTTTTTGTCCCCCTGAAAGGTTGGTGCCTCTTTCTCGCAGCACTGTATTGTAACCGTTAGGTAGATCTTTAATAAAGCGATCTATATTAACTAACTGGGCTGCTTCTTGAACTTCTTCGATGGAATAATTATCCCCTAGAGTGATGTTGCGTTTGACATCTCCTGCAAATAAAAAGCTTTCTTGTAAAATTACGCCAATATAGCGACGTAGATCTGCTTGAGGAATATCGCGAATATCAATCCCGTCTACTAAAATTTTGCCCTTACTTGGTTCGTAAAGACGGCATAATAAACGAATTATCGAGCTTTTTCCTGCGCCCGTAGGTCCTACTAAGGCTACTTTTTCTCCAGGCTTGATTGTAAAGTCTAGATTTTTCAGGACATATTCATCTTCTTTGTAGCCAAACCAAACATTTTCAAAGCGAATTTCACCCGTTTTGTTGCTATTAGGATCTTCTACGAGTAAACTACGATGTCCTTCCTGGTGAGAGATGACTTTATCTCTAATTTCTATGGGTTCGCTCAATAACTCGGTAATTCTTTCAATGGCGGTAAATCCTGACTGAAACATGGTAAATTTATCCGCAAACTGGCGTATCGGGTTAAACAGTCTTTGGGCATAGAGAATGAATGCTGATAATGCTCCATAAGTCATACTATCTTGCAAGACAAATACGCCACCTATCCAAAGAACAACAGCGATCGCAACTAAAGCAATCCACTCTAATGTTGCCGAGACAGCTGAATCGTGAAAGATGGTTTTATCAACCTCTGTACGGTAGCGTTCGTTGATTGAGCGATACATCTCGCCGTTATACACTTCCCGCTGAAATAGCTGCACGATGTTAATTCCTGCAATGTTTTCTTGCAGCATAGTGTTCAGTTGAGAAAGTTCTTCGCGGGCTTTGTAATTTGCCTTGCGATACTGTTGCTGGAAATAAATAATTAGGGCAGTAACGGGAATTAGCAGAAATACCAGAATTGATGCCAGTTTCCAGTTGGTGATATAAATCATCACCACAATTGCCACAATAGAAACAAAATCGCTGACTACCCCGATCGCGCCACTGGCAAAGACATTCCCCAAAGCCTCGACGTCACTAGCAATACGAGTAATTAGTTTTCCCACAGGAGTACGATCAAAAAAGCTCGAAGCTAAAGAAGTTACGTGGGTAAATAAATCTTGTCTTACCTCGGCAGTTATTTCCTGTCCAATCTTCTGTACTAAATAACCCTGTACCGAAGCAAACATTAATCTAACTAAAACAGTTAGGAGTAACAAACCAGCCAAGAGATTAATTCCCTGCGCTACAGAGACTTGACTCAAAAAATCCCATACAGGTTCTTCTTTTAATAAAGATATCGCCTGACCAACAATCAAAGGCTGAATTGAACCAGCTATAGCCAGAGGCATGAGTAAAATCAGACAAACAACTAAAGTACCTTTACTCTGCTTGGTATAGGGAATTAACTTGAGAAATAATCGCCAGTCATTACTTTGATTTCTTTGGTTGGGTTTTAATTTGGGGGAAGCGGTAGTCATATTTTTTGGCTGGCTATAAACAGAATAAATCGTCTGTATTAGCCATTAATTTTAGTTGGCGATCTATATTTAATCTTTCATTTAGATTATGACAAGGTTTTAATCAATAATCTATACCAAAGCTTCTACTACCAACAGATAAGCTTGTCTGTCTTTTACCTGTCATGTAGCAAAAATCGTTTCTTCTCTAATTTGAGATAAAAATACTGTTGTTGATTATTTTTTATCAAATGAAAAATACAAAATAAATAGAAGTTGTCAATGGGCAAGAATACATAGTCAATAAAAATGAGCAAAGTTTGATTAACTATCTTGGCTAATAAAATGATGCGATCGTCTTCAGCCTTAGTACGACTAACTTTACTTATTTAGGAAAATATCAAAATTCTAAAATTGTCACGATTTCCCAAACTACCATGGGATTTTGATTAAATTTTACAGCAACCTGTAGGACGAAGTAAACTCGTCAAGCTATTCTCAATAGTGATGCTTAATAATTTGTAATTTATTAATTATTAATATTTTTGCTTTTTAAATAAAACGCGATCGCAATACAAAAAAATTTTGGCGATGACTTCCTGCCTGTTTTAATTCTGTATAACTTTTGCGATCGCTTACAAGTTTGATCGCAAATAGGAATGATTCTCAGTTGCGATCGAGCCTGTAGTGGTGTTGAGTTTTCGGACGTATTTTCTGTTTAGGGGCTTTTTAACTTTGCTACTAAATCACTAATGTTATCCCGATTGAGACGATAACTTATGGGATGGGCGATCAATCTAGCACTGCTTTCATAAAGAATATCCGTTTCAATCAAGCCATTTTCCTTCAAAGTTTTACCCGTAGATACTAAGTCAACAATCGCTTCGGACATTCCCGTAATTGGTCCTAACTCAACCGAACCAGATAAAGGGACAATCTCTACCGGTAAATCGATACCATCAAAATGTTCCTTGGCACAATTAACAAACTTAGATGCTACTCTGCCGTGGGGCGGCAACTCAACCGATCGCTTGTAAGGACTGCTTTTGGGTACTGCCACAGATAGACGGCAGTACCCAAACTTAAGATCGACTAAATTAGCTACTTCGGGTTGTTTTTCTCGTAGCACATCATAACCGACAACCCCTAATTGTGCTTGACCGTATTCGACATATACAGGAACATCCTGCGCTCTAACTAGTAAAGCTTTAGCAGTATTAGTAGGATCGACGATCTGTAGTTGACGATTAGATTTATCTAAAAAGGCACTAAAATCTAAGCCAAGATTGCTAAATAATTCAATAGTATCTTTAAGTAATGCGCCCTTTGGTAAGGCAATAACGATCATAGAAATAACAAAATTAACAGATTAAATGAAATCACCTTACTTTATCATTCGATGATGCGATTACTGTTGACTCCATCGATTGACACACTCTAAGCTCCTCTAGTATCAATAATTTTCAATGTCAGGAAATAAACACAAAAATGGCTCATAATTAGCCAAAATTTTATAAATTTAGCGGTAGGATCAGAAAAATATTTATTAGCAATAGTTGGTGTTTTCGATCGCACCGTTTTTGGACACCTTAAACTAATTTTAAGCTGACGAATAATTTATATTTTATTTAGATAGAGCAAGAGAGGTCAACGCAATGGATTGTAGTCATATTCAGTTTTGTGCTGATAAATCAAAAGTAGATTTTATTCAGTTACAAGATTTATTTGTAAAAACTGCTTTTTGGGCGCAGTCACGAAATATCGACGATCTAAAAATTGCGATCGCTAATAGCAATCCTGTAGTTACGGTTTGGGACAAAGAACGTTTGATTGGCTTTGCTAGAGCAACTTCTGACGGTGTATATCGTGCGGGTATTTGGGATGTAATTGTCGATCCAGAATATCAGGGTGCGGGTTTGGGACGTAAACTAGTGCAGACTGTCTTGTCTCACCCTCTAGTTAGTAAAACAGAACGGGTTTACTTAACTACTACTCACCAACAAAGCTTCTATGAAAGAATTGGCTTCAAGCAAAATGAAACCACAACGATGGTGCTATACAACAACCCAGAATCTGCCGAAGACTTAGCCCGACGAATCCAACAGATACCATTGAGGGTTGAAAATTAATAGTAATTTCTTTTCTGAGGCATGTCTTTACGAGCTTTGATGTCTTTAAGCCATTACCATCCCACCATCGACGTTAAACACTTGACCTGTAATATAAGCTGCTGCAGGATCGGCTGCTAAAAAGCGGATCGTTCCTGCAACTTCTTCAGGCTTGCCATAACGATTGAGGGGAATAAATTCAATAATTTTATCCGACTTGAGATCTTCGGTCATGTCGGTGGCAATAAACCCTGGCGCAACAGCATTAACTGTAACACCACGATTGGCTAATTCTTTGGCAACGGTTTTGGTAAAGCCAATTACTCCAGCCTTAGCTGCACTGTAATTAGCTTGTCCGGGGTTGCCCATTTGTCCTGCAACCGAGGCAATATTAATAATTCTGCCACTGCGTTGCTTGATCATCGACTTGCTAACAGCTTTGGTACATAGAAATACCCCAGTCAGATTGAGATCGATTACTGCTTGCCATTGTTCGGGCTTCATTCGCAATAACAATGTGTCTTTGGTAATTCCGGCGTTGTTTATTAATACATCAATGCTTCCAAACTTATCGAGGGTAGTTTTGATGAGGTTGTCTACCTGTTCTGCTTGAGAAACATCTGCTTGAATTGCGATCGCTTTTCCCCCCGCCGTGACAATTTCTTCAACAGCAGTTTCTGCTGCCTCACTCGAACGGGCATAATTAACGACAATTTTTGCTCCATATTTCGCTAATTCTAATGCCGATGCTCGACCAATACCTCTCGATGCACCCGTAACTATTGCGGTCTGATCTTTTAAATGCTGTAAATTTTCTGGCAACAATTCCATAATCTGCCCCTCAGTTCGTAAGCTTAAAAAACTAAATAGAATTACCATGACTTGTGGCTAACTTAGCTATCATATAAGCTAATTAGTCCCTAAGACTAATTTTCTCGGCGCGATCCAAATTATATATATATTAAAAGCGATGCCTAACGGCTAGCTTCGCAATCGCTATGGTAATCAAAAAGCAATTCTCTAGTTTTGAAGATTTATTAGCAGGCTCAGATCTGCCTGTCTTAGTAGACTTTTACGCAACTTGGTGTGGCCCTTGTCAGATGATGACTCCTATTTTAGAACAAGTCGGGGCGAATTTACGCGATCGCCTCCAGGTAGTTAAAATTGACACGGATAAGTATCCTAACTTGGCATCCAAATACCAAATTGAAGCTTTGCCTACTCTGGTTTTATTTAAAGATGGAAAGCCAGCCGAAAAAATCGAAGGAGTTCATCAAGCACCTCAATTAATTCAGCATTTGAGTTCTTTGGTTTAGCCTGCGATCAAGCTATGTTCTAGGTGAAGAGTGTAGTAATTGTGTTGATTATTGCAGATCAAAATTACCAGGGAATTATTGGGAATGACTATAGTTTTTCTGTTTTTGAGAAATCCATTCTCCAGAACCTAAATCGCATCCTAATTCTCGTAATTTTTTTTCATGCTCTGCCGTTTTTATTCCTTCAGTAATAATTGTTAACTTTAATTGTCGAGCAATCTCAATAATGTGTTTAACTAAAGTAATATTTTGCTCTAAATTGCCAGTTAAATAGCGATCAAGTTTTAGATAATCAAAAGGAAATTTATATTGCTTATTTAGAGCGAGATAATTAATACAAAAATTGTCTAGGCTCAATTGAACCTCTAGCTCTTTTAGCTGGTGCAAGATTGTGCTAGCTAATTCGGGATCGCTAACTAAAGCTGCTGCAGGAATTTCTAATAAAATATTTTTGCCGAAAATATGAGATTTATGAATTTCTCGTTCTATTTGAGAAACTAATTGGGACTGGAAAAACTGCGCTACTGTTAGGGAAAGATTAATTGTTAGATTTGAATCAAATTTAGATTCGGCTTGATTGTCCCAGATTAATATTTCTTGAATTCTTCTGCATTGGTTTCCTATTTGTTGCAAAATAAACTGATTAATTTCTGAAATTAGTTGTATTTTTTGAGCAGAGGAAATAATTGTATTAAGATTGAGTATTTGGGTTTCTTGTAATAAGACTGCTTTTAAAGCTTGTATTTTTTGAGTTTTAAAAGATACAATCGGTTGATATTGAAAAGTTATTTTTTGGGTTTCTAATTTACCCTTGGCTATTCTTTCTTGCTCTAGCAAAATTGTAAAACATTCTTTAACTTGTTCGTTAAAGATACAATATTTTTGCTCGTTTTTCTGAGCATACTTTAAGGCAATCTTACTATTTTTTAGTAAAATATCTGGTGTCTCGGCTATATTTCCCCAAACCAAACCTGAGTAACAACTAATAAATACTTCTTGGTTGTCGCAAACAAAAATATTGGTTAATTGGTTTTGTACATTATCTATTATTTCCGTAACTAAATCTAAATCGGCGATATCATCAAATAAAATCAAGAAATTGTTATTTTCTGCTCTACCCAAAATACTATGAGCAGGGAGTAAAGATTTTAGTTTCTGAGCTATTACAACTAACAATCTATTTTTAAAATTATCTTGAATAATAAGATCGTATAGGTCAAGGCGATCGCATTTTATTAAAGCAATTGCAAAATTGTAGTGGGGTTTTTGTTGTTTTTGACGATAAATTTGGCGTAATTTTCCTGTCCAAGAAACTCGACTTAAAAGTCCCGTTACGGGGTCTGATAAAGAGCTATTTATTAATTTTTCTCTGGTGTTTTGAAATTGTTGCTCGCGTTCGGTAATTTTATCTCGAAGACTAGCATTCACCTTCTGCAATTGTTGAGGTATGCTTGCAGTTCTAATGTGGGTTCTAATTCGTGCCAGAACTTCTTCAGATTGAAAAGGCTTGGTAATATAGTCTACCCCTCCTACTTCAAATCCTTTAATTTTGTTTTCAATTTCGTTATATGCACTCAGAAAAATTATGGGAATATGTTGTGTTTTTTTATTTTGCTTGAACTGACGACAAACTTCATAGCCATCACGTTCGGGCATATTGATATCTAATAATATTAGATCGAAGTTACTAGCCTCAACTGCTTGCAAAGCTAAATTACCATTAATGGCTCTACGAGTTTCATAGCCAAAATCAGTTAAAATATTGGATAATAAACGTAAATTATTAAGATTATCATCTACGATTAGAATATTAGTCATAATTAATCTAAAAATACGTTCGTATCTTAACGATCTATGTATTAATTATTTGCGATGTATATTCAATTATGGCATCGAATTTTAATTGATCAACCCAATTATTTAAAATATTGGCAAGGAATTGCGATCGCTCTTCTATTTCGGCAATTAAATCAAAGGCTTTTTCTTCATCCAATCTAATTGCAGCCCAGTGTAATTGAGATACCCAATCTGAAGGAATAGTTTGTAAAATATCTAATATTTCACGATCGCTTAAAATCTTGGTAGGTAATAAATTATCTGAGGAAGGTATTACTTCTTGATATATAAAATCAAGCTCTAAAAATTTTTTGATTTTATTTAATAAAACTAATTCTTTAAAGGGTTTGTTGACAATATCGTCAGCACCAACAGCTAAAATTGGATCTCTCTCTTCATTAAAAACGCTAGCAGTCAAAGCGATAATAGTACAATTATTACTTGATATTTTGACTTCCTCTTCTCTAATTTTTGCGATCGCTTCATAGCCATTCATTACTGGCATTTGCATATCCATTAAAATTAATTCTGGTAGCCATTGCTGCCAAAGCTCAACTGCTTTTTGACCATTAACAGCTACTCGAACTATAAATCCAATAGATTCTAATAGTTGCACTAGCAGTTCACGACTTTCCCATTTATCTTCTACTATTAGAATGCGATACTTTGGAGAATGGGGTGCAATACCAATAATATGAGTTTCTAATTCTTCTGAGCTTTCTACTATTTGGGAGGAATTAACTTTAATATCAAACTTGACAGTTGTTCCCTGACCTAATTCTGATTCGATTGTGATATCACCTCCCATTAATTTAATAAATTGACGACTAATAGACAAGCCTAAACCAGTTCCAGGTTCGGCATTAAATCCAGATTCGCTTTGATAAAAAGGATTGAATAATAAATCTAGATTTTTACGATCTATACCAATTCCCGTATCTATTATTTTAAACTCAATTATTTTTTCTTCTGAAGATAAATTACTCAATGATATTTTTGCTTCTAAAGTATTTATCTCTAGAATAATACTACCAGTTTTGGTAAATTTAATACTATTAGTTAATAGATTAATCAATACTTGACGCAATTTATTTTGATCGGTATTAATATATCGAGGTACTGTTGACCAGCAATTTATTTTTAAGTCTAATCTTTTAGAACGAGCTTTTAAAAGCAACATTTTTTCCAAACTATTCAAAAGCTGATAAAGATCGAAACTATGGCAGCTTAAACTAGTTTTGTCAGCCTCAATTTTTGACATTTCCAATACATTATTAATCAGTTCTAATAAATGCTCGCCACTAGTATTAATAATATTTAAAGTTTTCTGCTGCTGAGAATTTAAGCACTGATCTTTTTGCATTAATTGACTAAATCCTAAAATAGCATTAAGAGGTGTTCTTAGTTCGTGACTCATATTAGCCAAAAATTTACTTTTTGCCTTATTTGCACTATCTGCTTTTAGTTTAGATTGTCGTAGCTTTTCTAATAATTCAGCCTGTTGTAAGGCAATTCCTAAACGATCGCCTATTTCCTCAAAAAAACTAATTTCACCAAGTTTCCATCGTTTCTGACGAAAATCAGAAACTACAATAATTATGCCCCAAAATCTTTGGTCAATTAATACTGGTATGGTAATATCTGTTCGAGCTCGAAATTGCTTGATCGCTTCTAAAGCATCTAAATTATTGGTGGTTAGTCTATTCTCTAAATTATTAGTAGTAAACTTGGCTAAGCCAGATATTACGTTAGGAAAAACGAATTTTCCCTCTCGATCTGGTTCAAACTGATAAACTTCTAGATAGTCGCAGTTAAAAAACTGTTTTATTTCAATAAAGCTCTCATTAATAGCGCGATAAATATTTTCTAAATTAAAACTTTGATGTATACGTTTGATAGCACGATTTAAAATTCTTTCTCGCTCTGCTGACTCTATTTGCTTTTGCTTTTGTTTCTCTGCTTCTTCTAATAGTTCTGCTTGATAAAGTGCTAAATTTAGCTGAACAGCGATTTTTTGGATAAATTTAATTTCTGATTTTTGCCAATGACGAACTCTAGAACATTGATGAATGCATAATATTCCCCATAATCCACTATCTTTCAATAAAGGAATAACTAAATCAGAGCGAATATTAAACCTTTCTAAAAATTCAAGGTAATTAGGATTTAAAACTTTGACTTTTTGCTCAAAAAATATTAATATTTTTCCCAAACTAAAATCATCGACAAAATCTTTGATAAAAGTACTAATATCTATTTTACTATCGATTACGGAAGGACAGAATGATAGTACATCCTCTGCCATAATTTGACCTTGATACCAACTAAGTTTGTCAAAACTAAAAATAATTACTCGATCTGCACCCAAATATTTTCTAATTTCTTTGGTAGTAGTTTTAAATATCTGTTTTGGATCTAAACTATATTGAATTTCTTGAGTTATCTTACTCAATAATTTTGTTTTCTCTAACTGATTATTTAAAATTATTTCAGTTCTTTTAAGATCGCTGATATCCTCTCGAATAGCCAAATATTGAAAAGGTTTATTTTTGGCATCTAAAAAAGGGACAATAGTTGTATTAACCCAGTAGCAACTATTGTCTTTAGCTCGGTTGAAAATCTCTCCCTGCCAAATATTTCCGTTACTAATAGTATTCCATAAGTTTTTAAAAAATTTTTGGGAATGATAGCCAGAATTAATCAAACGATGGGTATTACCAATCAGTTCTGCTCTTGAATATTGAGATATATCGCAGAAATTATCATTAGCATAAACGATTTTGCCTTGAGCATCAGTAATTGCCACAATTGAAGAGCGATCTAAAGCATATTTAAAATCTGTCAATTCTTTGAGCGAATTATGGAGTTTTTCTTCAGCTAGTTTGCGATCGCTGATATCAAAAACTACTCCCTCTAAATGCAATAGCTGATTGTCTTGGTCAAAAATACCTTGCCCTTTTTCATATATCCAGCGTATCTCATTATTTTGGCGATGTAATATTCTATATTCGATCGCAAATGTTTCTTTTTTAGTTAAAGCCTCTGCCATCGAGATTTCAACCTGCCGAATATCCTCAGGGTGAATAATACTTGAATAAGTCCTCATTCGATTATCGATAAAGTCTGTAGCCCGATAGCCAGAAATCTTTTCAATGGCATCGCTCATAAATTCCATCGTTCTATTAGAATCATTCAGACAACGGTAAACCACACCATGAACGTTAGATACTAGAAAGCGAAATTTTTCTTCCTTGTGGCGAATTTCGCTTTCAATTTTTTTTTGTTTGGTGATATCTTCGTAAGTACCTAAAATACCAATAACATTTCCTGCACTATTGTGTAGGGGAATTTTATTAGTATTTAACCAAGATAATTTACCATCCCTTTGAAATTGAGTTTCAATAATGTGGTATTCAGCAGTATCGCTTTCCATAACGCGACGATCGCATTCTCGATAGAAATCAGCTTCTTTCTTAGTCCAAGGCAGATCGTAATCGCTTTTGCCAATGATGTCTGCTAGCTGCAAACCAGCGTCATCGGCAAATATTTGATTGCAACCTAGATAAACTGAATTACGATCCTTCCAAAAAATTGCTTGAGGAATACTGTCAATAACTAATTTAAAAAAATCAGAAGATATGACAGTTTGCTGTCGATCTTGAGCTAAACGCTTCTTCTCTTTTTGGTTAATTAATTGAGAATTATTTGAATTGTTTTCAACTAAAATTTGATGATTGCATTGACTTATAGCAGATTTTAGGGAAATTGCATCTTGATATTTGTCGTCTTCTTCCTCGGCAATTAATTTTAAAATAATATGGTCAATTTCTTTTTGGTCATCTAAATTATGCTGACAATCCTTAACAGAAATAAAAGTCTTATTAGTTAGCAACTCATATAAAGTTTTCCCTAAATCACTTAAATCTTGAGCATAATCTTGAGGTACAAAAACTAAATCAACTGCCAAACTAAAATCGGTAATTTTAACTTGTTTAGTCTCTGGATGAACCAACAAATGATCTTGGTTTATTTGTCGATGAAAAATTCTCTTTTGATGCAGATCGAGCACTAGATCGATTATTTTCAATGCTATATCTAAAAAATCTTGGATATCCGAACAACTATTAACCTGATATTCTTTTAAAGAAACATAGCCCTCATCTGGTAAAACCAAAATAAGACCATCGCCGTACTTTTCTAGACTGAGGGGACGAACAGCATAAATTGAATTTAAAGATTTTGCCAGCGCATATTGACGAGCATAAGCGACTAAACCATTTTGGAATCTGGCTGAATTACTGTCACCAGTTTGTGGTTTTAGTAATTTAACAATAACCGCCTCTAGATCCACTAAACGCTTTGCTCGATAGACAAAACTAGAAGCACTCTGGTGAATTTCATCTAGTAATTGATAACCTAACGGAGATGGTGGTAAATCCTCAATCTTCATGATGAGCCGTTAAATTTCTAGGGAGTTTCCACCATAACCCCTGAAAAATAAACTGACAACAATAGCTCTTTTAATCCCATTCCTCTTCTTGTTCTGTTGGCGATAAGCCTAAGTATAACGGCATGGCTTCGCTACGCAATAATTTTTGCTGCAAGATCTGCCAGTCTACCGCTTCAGTTTGAGTATCTATTTCAACTCTTCCAGTATTAAGCAATATGAAGCGATCGCAAAAATCTTTAATTAATTCTAATTGATGATTAACCATGACAATCGTTAGCTGCTGACTTTGATTGAGTTGCTCTAGCACGCTCAAAACATGAGTAGCCGTACCAATATCTAGAGCAGAAGTGGGTTCGTCTAACAGCAAGATCTGAGGCTGCATCATTAAAGCTCTAGCAATGGTAACAAGCTGTCTTTGTCCCACCGATAGCTGTAGTTCATTCTTGTCTAGCCATTGTGAAGGAATACGCAGTAAGTCTGTCCAAGTATCAATTCTGGCTCTAATTTCTGATTCTGCTAATTGCTGTAGCTGCAAAGGGTAACTCAAAGCATTTGATACCGTCATCCCCAATAATTTAGGCTCTTGAGGGACTAGCGCTATCCGACGGCGTAACTGATGTGGAGCAAGAGTTTCAATTAAGCGATTTTCTAAATAAATTTCGCCCACACTAGGAGAAACTAAGCGATTGAGCAATCTTAATAAAGATGTTTTGCCCGCTCCCGATGCACCAATTATGCCAGTTTTTGTACCAGATTTAATAGTCAAAGAAATATCTTGCAATAAAAAATCAGAACCCACGAACGCTTGTAGACTAATCTCTGACAAACGCAAAATTGAGGGATAAACGCGATCTTTCATGGGTTTTCGTATTTTCTAAACTGATACCGTATCAGTCTCCAGAATAGTTGAAATCTTAGGCTAGAATTTAACGGAAGTAATTTATTCACCATTTTCGAGGAGTAAAGATGTGAGGCAGAACAAACTTGCTAATTGGCTATCTGAAGGAGATTTGGAAAAATACCAACAACAAGCACAGTTAGCCTCTACAGCACAAGCTCAACTTAAACAAGTCGAGTCTAAGCTAGATAAATTACAATCCCAACTACAACAGACAGAGAAAGAGCTAGCTCAAAATCAGGCTCAACTACAAATTTACCAAGGTTTTCAACAGGAGTTGGGCGAAACTCAGCTTAAGCTGCAAAAAGCAGAGAGAGAAAACCAACGCTATAAAAAAGAATTATTTGAGCAAACCAAACGGCTAAACTTATTGCAAACTCAATTAGCCCAAGCAAAAAAAACAGTAGCCAGATCGCAAAACTGGATCGAGCAAATTATGACTCTGGTTCAAGTTCAAAATATCGAAAAAACTCTGCCTAAAAAGGATTTTGATACTCTCTGGGGTTTTGGAATCATCAGTCCCAAAATTGAATCTACCAGTACTGCAGGGGCAACAATCGTTAAAGGATGGGCGATTGGCAAACAGGCAAAAGCGGTTAGTTTGAAAGTAATTTATGAAACTGAAACTATTCTCGAAGTCCCAATTGAATTACGTCGCCCCAAAATTGCTGAACAGTATCCCGATATACCATCTGCCCATCATAGTGGTTTTGAATTTCCTCTCTCTGTGGTTGGCATCTCAAATCCCACAAAGTTCGATTTAGAGGTAGTTTTAGAAGATCAAACCGTTGTTCCACTCTGTGCAATTATTTTTCAACCTGTGCCAATTGAATCAAAAGGCACATAAAGTTCTTACTAACCTTCGTTACACTGATAAAGAAAATTAACCAATCATTATTTAAAGTATTATGCAGTAAATGTTTAGAAAACATTAAAAAACTGCATTAAGGTTTACAATAGAGTTTAAGGTGTTCGGAGGAACAAAGTGTTTATAAGACTGGCTCAACAGCATCGTCAATTTGTTAAAGATTTGGTTATGACTCTTCAAGCGTTGGCGATCACTCTTGAAAAACAAGGTTATTTAGCATCTTGCTATACTTGTGGCGGAGAAATGAACAGTGCCTCTTTTATGGTTAGTCTCAAGGACGAGCATCTAATTCGTTTTTTAGTATCGGATTATGGAATCACCTGGACAGAAATGAGAGACGATCGCGAACTAATGAAGTTAGAAGGTGCAGAAGCGATCCATCAACTACAAGACTTAGCAGATATCATTAAATATCAAATACCTACAGATTCTCAGGCTAACAACCTAGACAAACCTCCAACTCTAGAACGAGTTTAAATAGCTGGATTTAGATCCCTTAGATAGAGACATTTTTCCCAACATCTCTACTAAAAACTGCTAAATAATGAATGGTTTAACGGCTGACTTCAATACCTCTTTCTTTGAGTTGCTGCATAAAAAATTCCTCAAGAGAGGGTCGAGCTAGATGAATGCTAACTAACTGAGCTTCTACGCTATCGAGTTGACTGACAAATCGATTGGGATCGACTGTCAACTGACCATGCCAACGATCGCTTTGGCGAGTCAAATTGTTCATCCAGGGGGCTAGAGATTCTGAGTTACCGCCTCGAACAATAGCCTGATAAGCATTACTTGTACCCAATAGTTCGTTTAAAGATCCTTGACAGATTAATTCTCCCAAAGCGAGAAAAGCAATGCGATCGCAAATTTGCTCGATATCAGATAGGACGTGAGAATTAAAAAAGATAGTTTTGCCTTGTTGTTTAAGAGATAAAACAATTTCTCGCATCCGATAACGCCCCATCGGATCTAGTCCCGACATTGGCTCATCCAAAAAGACAATTTCAGGATCGTTAATTAGTGCCTGAGCCATTCCTACCCTTTGTAACATTCCTTTAGAGTACTGTTTGAGTTTCTTTTTACGGGCAGTAGATTGAGCCAAACCTACTAAATCTAATAGCTCAGTAATACGCTTACGTCGTATTCGGTGAGGAATTTGAAATAGTCCTGCGATAAATTCTAAGAACTCCCAGGCAGTTAAAAAATCGTATAAATAAGCATTTTCTGGTAAATAACCAATCTTTTGTTTGACACTGCGATCGCCAATTGGTCTATTTAAAATAACCGCTCTTCCTGTAGAGGGACGAGTAATACCTAAAAGTGTTTTGAGCAAGGTAGTTTTGCCTGCCCCATTTGGTCCAAGCAAACCAAATGTTTCCCCTTGGTAAATACTGAGAGAGCAATTTTTCAGTGATTCTATTTTTTGATTCATCCAAAAGCCAGTGCGGTAAGTCTTGCCTAAATTCCAAGTCTGTACCACAGGCGTAGAATCTTTGAGGGGCGTTGATGATAAATCAGTAGAAGAATCCATAAACGATCGGTTGCCTAAAAATATGATTTGTCCCTATAATTCCCCCAAAATAAAATTTTTTAACATTAGTCTTGCAAAATTTTTCGAGATATTAGCGCGATCGCTTTAATAGTTGATTTGTAAAGAAATAATTAAATATTGTTAAAAGGTACTGGGCAATCAGTTGTTTTAGATGTTAAGTTCTGCGGTTGATTGCCGATCAATGTTTCATGAGAATTATTTAGATAATCTGATTCTCATGCTCGATCGCTCTCTTTTTGCCCCAACCCACCCTGTGACAAGATGATTAAAGTAGATTCTGCTCAAGTTGCTCTAGAACAAGCTCAAAAATATTGGCAAGCAAAACAGTGGCAATTAACAATTGAAGCCTGTGCTAAAGCCTTGGCAATGGATCGTCAATTAACTTTGGGTCAAAAATTGATGGGAGATGCATTGCAGAAGATGGGTAAATCTAAAGAAGCGGTGGGCTATTATCTACAGGCGATCGCTCTTAAACCCGATTTTGCAGAAGTATATGTTAATTTGGGTTCTCTGTGTGCCAATCAAAAGCAATGGGCAGAAGCTATTGAGTATTATCAACAAGCACTGACGATCAATCCAGAGCTAATTACAGTACACCAACATTTAGCAAGAATACTGCAGCTACGGCAGAAATCGACAGTCAAAACAAATATTTTAGATTCTACCCCAACCCTGAAAGACTATTTACGTCAAGGTGCTGCAGCCAAGAAAGAGGAACAATTAGAAACCGCTTTCAAGCAATATCAGTTGGCTGCGAAAATTGCGCCGCAAAATGTCGATATTTATCGTCAACTGGCTGATATTAGCGAAAGATTAAAGCGGTGGGAAGATGCAGCGGGTTTTTATCGAACAATTTGGCAACTAACTAATCAACCTGATCGACATATTCCTACTCAACTAATTGCTCAGTCTAAGAAAGTTGAGATACCCCAACTAACTCCTGCAGTTACTGTAACTGGCGATCTCGATCTTCAAGTTAATTCTGAATCTAATTCGGCTGAGTATCATTACAATTTGGGAATTATCCAAAGCAGACAGCAGCAATGGCAACAGGCAATTTATCATTTTCAACAAGCTTTGATTGGAGATCCCCAGATGGCAAAGGCATACTGCGATCTAGCTCGAACATTGGCGAGTATCGGTCAACTCGAACAGTCTTTAAAATATTGGTTGGGTGCGATCTCTCTAGAAAGTAAAGGTATTAGTGCCGCAGAATATCTAGAGTTGGCGCAAAATTTGATTGAGCAGCAGAAATATAAGTACGCAATTACTTGCTATCATCGAGCGATTGAACAGCAACCAGATTTAGCAGAAGCTTATCTGGGTTGGGCAGAATTATTGATTAGATCTGGGGCAATCAAACAGGCATTTTCCTGCTATCTAAAGGGTTTAAAATACATCCCCAATAATCCTGAAATCTACTATCGTTTGGGCAGTCTTTATCAAAAAGTAGATAAACTTTCCCAAGCTGCTATTTGTTACCAAAAGGCAACTCAGTATCAACCAGATCATCCTCAAGCTAATCACCAGCTAGGAGAAATTCTTAGCCAGCAAGAACACTGGTCAGAAGCGATCGCAGCCTATCGTCAGGCGATTAAGGGCAATCGGGATTTTTCTTGGTCGTATAATAATTTGGGTTATGCCCTGATTCAGGCAGGTCAATGGTCGGAGGCGATTCCTATCTATAAACAGGCGATCGCACTTAATCCTGATTTTCCCTGGGCTTATTATAATTTGGCAGAAGCCTACAGCATGATCGAGCGTTGGGAATCAGCAATCAATTATTATCAGCAAGCAGCCAAAATACAGCCCGATTTGCCTCACATTCAGCCCAAGCTAGGAGAAGCACTGTACCGTCGCAGTCAACAAGATCTGCAGCAAGCTTTACAAAGCTTTATGGCTGCCATTGCCAACGATCCTCAGAATACTGCTGCTTATCACCAAGCTTTAGCAATCGATCAAAATAATATTGAGCTTTATCTGCGCTTAGGAGATGTTTTAGTAGAGCAAGGCAAAGTAGACGAGGCAGTTGTCACTTATCAGATGGCTTTGCAGATTCAACCAAAGAATAGTAGCGCGATCGCTCGTTTGGAGCATTTGCAAAAAAAAACTTTAATCTAGGTGAAGATAGATCTTCAAAGATTAGTTGGGCTAGTCAACTTAACTACAGCGAAGCTGAAATGATTGCTTTGGTAGAGCAGTTACAGCAGACTTTAGTTTGTAGTCATGCTCCTCAAGTATCTATTATTATCCCTGCTTATAACCAGTTAAGCTATACCCTAAAATGTTTAAAAGCGATCGCCGATAATCTGGGCAATATGGCGCTCGAAATTATTGTAATTAACGATTGTTCTAGCGATCGTACTGATGAGATTTTACAATCTCTGACTCCAATTACTCTAATTAATAACCCAATCAACAGGGGTTTTATTTGTAGTTGCAATCATGGTGCATCCTTAGCTAAAGGTAAATATCTTTATTTTCTTAATAACGATACGGAGATCAAAGCTAACTGTATCGATAGTTTGGTTGCAGTTTTAGAACAAGATCCTGAAGTAGGTGTAGTAGGTTCAAAATTAGTTTATCCCCAGGGAAGTTTACAAGAGGCAGGGGGCATTGTTTGGCAAGATGGTTCTGCCTGGAATTATGGCAGACAAGACAACCCCAACGCCCCAGAATATAACTATCTGCGTCCTGTAGACTATTGTTCGGGAGCCAGCTTAATGGTACGTAAAGAAGTGTTCATGCAGTTAAATGGCTTTGAACGGGGTTTTGCTCCTGCTTACTATGAAGATACTGACTTTTGCTTGGCAGTACGCCATCAGCTAGGACTCAAGGTAATCTATCAACCCCAGTCGGAAGTAGTTCATTACGAAGGAGTAAGCTGCGGAACTACAACGACGACAGGAGTTAAGCAATATCAGGTAGTTAATGCCAAAAAGTTTCACCAAAAATGGCAAACTATTTTACAGCATCATTATCTTGCCCAAAAAAATCCTGTCGATCTAACTTCCGCCAGCAGAAAGCATTTAGGTAGTCAAACAATTTTGGTAATTGATAGCTATATGCCCAGTTACGATCGCGAATCTGGCTCTCGTCGTCTCTTTGAGCTATTAAAAATCTTTAAATCTTTGGATTTCCATGTGATCTTTGCTGCGGATAATGGTTATAAAGCTCAACCTTATACTCAGGTTTTGCAAGATCTACAAATAGAGGTTTTATATACTCAAGAAGGTTACGGTGTCACTATCGATGAACAAATAAGTCAACGCTTGCCTTTAATAGATGTAGCCTGGATTTGCCGTCCCGAATTAGCCAAGAAATATCTGGACTTAGTTAGACAAAATCAAGAGATCAAAGTTATTTACGACACTATCGATCTGCATTATTTAAGATTAAAAAGAGCTTGGGAATTAGAAGCTATTAAAAATCAAGACAATGGCGACAAATGGCTCGAAATGCAAGCCGTAGAATTGAATATGGCTCTCTACTCAGATCTGACCATTACTGTTACTCCAAACGAACAGCGTATACTTCAATGCCAAACCGCAGCCAATGTCGCCGTTGTTCCCAATGTTCACCTTCCCTATCAGGGTAATATTCCTAGTTTTGAGGAGCGAGCCGATATCTTATTTATCGGCAGCTATAACCATACTCCCAACGTCGATGCGGTACTGTGGCTATGTCAAGAAATTATGCCCATAGTGTGGCAAACTCAGCCCGATATCAAAGTAACTTTGTTGGGTAACAATCCCAGTTTGGAGGTAATAGCATTACAAAGCGATCGCATTAACGTAATCGGTTATGTCCCAGATGTCACACCTTACTTTTTAAGTCACAAGTTATTTGTGTCTCCTCTGCGTTATGGTGCGGGCATGAAGGGCAAGATTGGTCAAAGTTTGGAATATAGTTTGCCTATAGTTTCTACAGAAATTGGGACAGAAGGCATGAATTTAATTCCTGAAGAAAATGTTTTAGAAGCCAATAATACCAAGGACTTTGCCCGACAGATATTACGCGGATACAATAATTCCGAACTGTGGCAACAAATATCAAACAATAGTAATAAGGCGATCGCTCATTACCATCCTCAAGAGATTAAACAACAGCTATCAGCTATTCTGGGGAATTTATAACGTCTAATGTGAAGAAGAGACGCTTATCAAACATCTTTGAGTCTTATAGCTGATAGCTGATAAATCTGAACGAAAATAATACACATCAAGCATTTATAATAACGCTGCTGCTCTTTCTGCCAAACTCGATCGCTCGCCTTTGGAGAGGGTAATATGACCTGCTAAGGGCTCGTGTTTGAATCTTTCGACTACATAGGTTAAACCGTTACTCGCAGCATCAATATAGGGATTATCTATCTGATCGGGATCTCCTGTAAGAACTACCTTTGTACCTTCTCCTGCGCGAGTGATAATAGTTTTAACTTCGTGGGGAGTTAGGTTTTGTGCCTCATCAATAATTAGAAATTGCTGGGGAATAGTACGACCGCGAATATAGGTTAGGGGTTCAATTTGCAGCAGTCCCATTTCAATTAATTCTTCGTGTCCCCTACGCCAATGTCCTGGCTTCTCACTAGTATCTTGGGTACCAAAAATCAGATCGAAGTTGTCATATAAAGGCTGCATCCAGGGAGTCAATTTCTCGTTAATATCTCCAGGTAAAAAACCAATATCTTTACCCATTGGGACGACGGGACGAGATATCAACAGACGGGTATAAAGTTTTTCATCGGCTACTTTCTGTAGTCCTGCTGCGATCGCCAAAAGAGTTTTTCCCGTCCCTGCCTTACCGACTAAGGTGACAAGTTTAATCGAGTCTTGCAGCAATAGATTTAGGGCAAATCTTTGTTCTCGATTGCGGGGTTGAATATGGGAAACTCCTAGCTTGGGCAATCCAATTAAAGGAATAATTCGATGACTTTTACCCTCAATCATTCCCAATGCAGTGTGAGAAGGATTTAGTTTATCGACCAAAGTAATATCTTGATTGGGTAAAAATTCTTGGTCTAAGGTAATTGAACCAGCCTTGAAAAACTCGTTAATCTCCTCTGCATCAACTAATACTTCTGTAGTGCCAGTATAAAGTTCGTCTACATCTACTTTGTCGGTTTCGTAGTCTTCGGCTTTGAGTCCTAAAGCGTCCGCCTTGATTCGTAAATTAGTATCTTTACTAACCACAACTACAGGACATTGACACTGATGTTTGCACTGCATACCCACCGCCAAAATAGCATTATCTGCCACATCCCCACTTAATTCGGGGGGTAACTCTTTGAGAGTTTGGCGATCGCCTAGTACTACTCGCAGTGTCCCACCATTATTCAGATCTACCCCCTTGGTTAAATGACCATTTTCTCTCAATTTATCGAGAGTGCGAGATACTTCCCTCGCATTGCGTCCAGTCATTTCGGGCTGCTTTTTGAAACGGTCTAACTCTTCAATAACCGTAATCGGTAATACTATTTCATTTTCTTCAAAGCGAAAGATGGCTGTAGGATCGTGCAGTATAACATTGGTATCAATTACAAAGATTTTTTTCATTCACTAAAGAACATAGGACTAATCGCTCTAGGAGCGATTTTACAGTAGTAAGGCAATCGTCTATGATTAACGTATTATTTATAGACAATCATTTGCTGAGTTTGCTCTAGATAGCTATCTGCTTTATTGATACAGTTGGTTGTCTGAGGTACTAGTCTCCCTAAACTATTGGCTAATTTATCTCTTCGCTCCAAAGACAACTGACGATCTGATTGAGCCTGCTGTAAACTCTGAAGATAGTTTCCTAAATAGTTGTCTAGTTTAATAAAGAAATTATCAACCTGCTGGTGTAATTCTTGCTCGATATATACGATGACTTTGCCGTTAATTTCATCAATAAAGCGATCGCTAGAAATATTAATTTGTTCGACCACTTCGGGAATTGAAACAGCATAGTAATCTTCTTTTTTATAGGGTCTTTTACGCTTTTCCTGACTATAAAAAGGAATTGCCCCTAACCAATAGTACCAGGCTCTTCTTTTGACTAATAATTCATCGTAACCATCGTCAACCAAACGGCTTTTAGTTTTAACTAGTTGTTTTTCAATTTGGATCTCTCGATTACTAGTAATAATTGGTGAAGGTAATTGTAACTCAATATCAAAGTTAGTTTGCAGACGATTTTTAGCTCGTTCGATAATATCTTGAGTTTCTTCGATTAAGAATTTTTCAATATCTTCTCTAGCTTGTTTAACCTCTAGCTCAATATCTTCGCTAACTTTTAAAATCAATTCTTCTAAATGTTCTCTGGCTTTACCAATCGCTTCTTGGGTAAAGTATTCTGCCTCTAATTCGGTTTTAAATGAAACAGTACCCGAAGTTCTATATTCAATACCCGCTTTAATATTTTCTGATACCCATCTGGGAAATAATTCAAAATCACCCAGGTTACTCGTTAATAAATTTCTGGCTTTGATATCAGCTTTTTTGAGCGCATCAGCCTGTTCATATTCTTCTCCGGCAAAGATATTTTCAACATCGACTGCCGCTTCTGATTTGAGCTTTTCTAAAATATTTTGTAGACTTGTTTGCAGCTTAAGTTTAATCTCTGTCATCGAACTCAAGCGATCGCGACACGCTTCTAAATAACTCAAGTCCTTTTCTAAAGATTCAATCTCCTGCTGAATTTTAGCCGTATCTTGAGAGATAGCATTGTTACGCAAATTGAGATCGTCTTGAATAGCTACAAGATGATTACGACTCAAACTTAAAGCATTACTCATACATTGAGGCGCCGCATTTTTCATCAACTCGGCGATCGCCTTAACTATAAAAGGTGCAAATCCAGACTTTTTCCAGAGTTTAAGAGCCTTTTGCAGCATTATTTTGACTGTTATATCTTCTAACTCTTCATCCCAGTCAATACCTAATACTTCCTGAGCTAGAGCAGTTAAAGACTTAATCTGTAATAGTTGAATTTTAGGATTTTGCTGCACTTCTAACAAAAATCTTGTGGCTGCAAAAGCACGAACTGCAGCTACTTCAAAAATACGGCTACCATCGCCATTACTCAAACCAAGATCGGCAATCACAAAGTCTTTTACCTGTTCGGGAGTCATATCCCCTTGGCGACGCTGATCGATCTTATTCACCAAGATATAAAGATTATCTTTACCAATCGAATCAATGACGGGTTGAATTTGCTGTTTAATACTTTCTGCTGCTTCGCTATTAAGTTGAGTAAAATCTAGCACTACCAAGACAATAGAACAGCGACTTAGCTGTTCTTCTACCACAGCGGTTAAGCGCAAACCTTCCCCTGCTTCGTTTGGCCCTGGAGTATCAACAATTGTCAGACTACCTGATGTGCTTGCTTGCTGATTACGACTAATATTTAGCCAAGGAGTATGAATTTTGGGGATGTCCCGTAATGTTCCCAGAGGATCGACGCTGGGATCGATAACGCTAGAGAGTCTCACGACATGATTGAGACGATTTAGAGTACTAGAGATTTCTTGGCAACCAACAATTTCTGGGTTCAGGGTAAATTCTTGTGACTTCGCGATTTTGGCAAATAGATCTATTAAATGGGGATAGCGATCGAGACGTTCTTGGAGAGGTTCGATACCGACTCGCTCTACTTCTTGTTTGAGTTTGTTTTCTAAGCTAGAAAATAGATTTAAAGTTGCTTCGCTCAAATGTAGAGTTGGTTTGGTTGCTTCGCGATCAAAGACAATTTCGGTAGGAATGGTGGTCATGGCTACTGCACAACTAGGCAACAATTCTTGTCCCGCGATCGCATTGATAATAGTTGATTTACCCGCTTTCATCGGCGCGACAATTGCCATCCTAAGATGAAGTTTCGCAACATTTTGTCCCGCAGCCGTAATTTGCGACTGAATTTGCTCGTATTTAGACTCGGTTAAATTGTCTATATCAGTCTGAGTACTATCGATTAAAAGATTAATTTCATCTAATAGACCAATTACGTTTTGTTGCAGAATATCTACATCGATTGTTGTCTGCTTTGGGGTATGTTGCGTCTCAACTTTACTGCCTACCATCTCGTTTAATTGTGTGTTCAAACTTTTTTCGAGTTTGGCATATTTATCACTAATAAACCTCCGTATAAACATCTGAGCAAAAGATCCGTATTTGTACTTCGGTGAAAAGTAGGATAGTTTAGTCTTTCGACAGAAAAAAGAGCATAAATACTGAGCGATTCCCAATAATTACCTGCTAATTTTTCTTGAGCTTTGCTATAGTAAACTACTCAAATAAAGTTAAGCTATGTATCTTTTGTTATCAAGAAAGGCAGAGAGTGTTAAATTAGTAATTGAAGCTTAAACAGCTTCCCTGGCAGACAAATCGGGTTTATCCATAATGTATCCAAAGGAGGAAAGAACCTGACTTACTTAATATCTGTCTCGTTGAACAAAAACAGTAACATCCATCTTGAACACTGATATTTTCTCAGTTGGTAGCAGGGAGATATTTGTTCGGTAATTATGCCGATACAACCTCCATTTTTGCTTGATAGTTAAGAGAAAAAACCTCAATTAGTAAAGCTTGGATGTTATTGTTGTGAATATCTTTATGTATTTCAAATTAATTTTCTAAAAAAAATTATTCACTGTATCAACGAATCACTTTTTTGCTTTCAGTCATCTCTTCATACTGAGGTAAACCATCTTTAATTTTCCACACAAATATTCACTTCGAAGATCAGCCATCTTGATTCTTTTTGGATCGGGGTTATAGGTAATTGTTTTGTTGTGCGTTGAACAGTTGTTGTTTTTAGAAACCGCAGAGAACGCAGAGAACACAGAGAAGTATAGTTGATTGATTTGTAATGAGTTGTTTATTTGTCGTTTTTTGGAGAGAGTTATTTTGTTTTGTTAGAAAGTGATAATGTACTTAAAAATTCTTGGCAGTATGGTTTTTGGTGTCAAACTGATAGCGTTGCTTATAGTTGGTTTCGCCATAGATATTAAAAGAAATGGTCGGTTCATCGCCCACTGACTCTACACTATGAATTGCATCGGGCATAAAACCAATAATTTCGCCTGGTTCTAGAATTTGCTCTCCAATCAATTCCAAACGATCTCGATGTTCTGGGGTGGGCGATCGCTTCCAAAAGCGATTCTTTTCTGTACCGCTAACAATTGCCACAATCCCCCACGCACCATGATTGTGGATCGGGGACATGCCTCCTGGCTGCCAAGCTACCATTTGCACCGTCAGGGGATACTCTGGTTCGCGATAGAGCATTTTGACCGACCAGCCAGTTTTTGGGGAAGGTAAATCATATTCCATCTGCAACCAATAAGAACTAGTTAATAAATGCCGAACCAGGGGCATAATTGCTTGAAGGCGATCGCGATCGTTAGGTATCTTGAGTAAGATATCTTCCATATCTGTTAAAAAACGAAACAGGCGATAGGGATCTACGGGTAACTCGGTTTCTTGAGGATAATAGGCTTCCTTGGTACTATCACTATGAATAATCCAGTTTTCACACTCTAAGTTGGGATCGATTGTAGGGTTGGGGTTTGATTTAATATTCATAATATTATTAATTATGCTCGATGATAGCTTATAGCCTATAGCCTATAGCTATGAGTGCAGTGAATTTAAAATGATCATTCCCTGAGAAAGTATCTGACGATTCTTAGGTAACATCCAGATCGATCTCAGATAAAATTCAGTTTTGTTGAGTTAGATGTTAGGTGTCAATCAAACATACAACCCAAGCAAAATTATGAAACTTAACTACATCGCTACTTTCGCTGCTGCTTCTATTTTAACTATCGCTGGTGCTGCTACTTTTCCTAGTACTTCTTTTGCGGGTACACTCGAAGGTAATGTATCGACAATTGTTGCAGATAATCCTTGCGCTGCCAATCCTTGCGCTGGTAAAGAAAACCCTTGTGCTGCTACCAATCCTTGTGCGGGTAAAGAAAATCCCTGTGCTGCTGCCAATCCTTGCGCTGGTGAAGAAAATCCCTGTGCTGCTGCCAATCCTTGTGCGGGTAAAGAAAACCCTTGTGCTGCTAATCCTTGCGCTGGCAAATAGAACCAATACAATTGACGATCGCGACTATCGTAGCAAGGCAATCATCTTAATTCATGATTGTCTTTTTCAATTTTTAAGATTCGACTCTACATATTTTATATAGGAAATGAAAAAAACCAATATATTTTTATTAGCTATAGCGATCGCAACTTTAACTATTAGCTGTGATTTTCTTTCGGCTGGTTCAAAGACCACAATTACCCAAGTAGAATGCCAAACCGACTCATCTTTTGCTTTTATTCCTTCAGGAAAATTTGTAATTGGTAGCGATCGCCAAGAACGAGATTTTGCCTATGATATTTCCGCTATGGCGATCGCCAATACAGAAGCGGACATTGCAGCAGCAGAAACCAGACTACGTAAAGCTGGGTGGTTTGCACGCGAGACTAAGAAAGAAACCTCATCTCTTCCAGGTTTTTGCTTGAGTCGTAATCTAGTTACTAATGCTGAATATCAAGAGTTTGTTCGCGCCAGCGATCGTTCTGTGCCCAATATTAGTGAGACTGAATATCAAAAACAGGGTTTTTTAGTTCATCCTTATCAGAAAGTTCGAGAATTTTTGTGGCAAAATGATACTTATCCTGTAAATACTGCTCAACATCCAGTAGTTTTGGTATCCTATCAAGATGCCCTCGCTTATGCAGAATGGAAAGGAGAGCAAACAGGGGTAACCTATCGCCTACCCACTGCAGCAGAATGGGAAAAAGCTGCCAGGGGTGCAGACGGCAAATATTTTCCTTGGGGTAATGACTGGCAAGAAGATGCTACCAATACAGGAGTTAGCGGGATTAACTATACCAGTGCGATCGCAACTTTTCCTAAAAGTAAAAGCGAATATGGCATAGAAGATATGGCAGGAAACGTTTTTGAATATACCTCTACTTTAAAATTGGCAGGTAGTCGCGCAGTGATGAAAGGTTGTTCTTGGGACGATTTACCAGGTTTTTGCCGTGGTGCTTATGAACATACTCGTCCAGTTGATTCCAAACATATTTTGTTTGGCTTTAGATTAATTAAAGAGTAGTAATTATTATTAGTATAATTATTTTGGGAACATTTTGTTATTTTGTACGTCTACTATAGATATTTGAAGTACCTTCAAAGTAAACACATTAATAACAAATTAGGTTAAATCGCTTTATCAGGTTTTTTATTTTCATTCCTTAAAGTCAAAAATATAGAAATTAAATCAATATTCATTACAGCAAATAATTAATTTCTATCAATACTTAAAGCAAGAGAATTATTATGGCTGACTTTAAAGGTACTCCTGAAAGTGAAGATTTACGATTAACTTTTTCCCTAAGCGCAGAAGATGATGAAATCGATGGTCTTGGAGGAGATGATATTATTGATGGTTATCTTGGTGATGACACACTCTATGGATCCCAAGGGGACGATACCATTGATGGTGGCGAAGATGACGATTATATAGATGGCGACGAAGGAGACGATCTTCTGCTGGGCGATATCGGTTTTGATACTATTCTCGGCGGATACGGAAACGATGAGATACTAGGCGAAGGAAGCGACGATACCCTTTATGGCGGTCAAGATGGAGACGATACTTTAGACGGAGGAACTGGCGACGATCTGATTTATGGTGAATCAGGTGATGATTTTCTCTTTGGTTTTGATGGTGACGATACCCTATTTGGTGAGAGTGGAGATGACCAGCTATCGGGAGAAGATGGCGATGATATTATCTTTGGCGGTCAAGATGACGACACTCTACAGGGTGATGATGGCAATGACGAACTATATGGCAGACTAGATGACGATACTCTGTTAGGTGGTAGAGGAGTAGATATTCTGTCTGGCGATGAAGGTGATGATATTTTGGAGGGGCAAAAGGGAGAAGACATCCTTAATGGTGGTTTGGGTGCGGATACTTTTGTTTTTTCTAACTTATACGAGTCTCAGGTAGACACTATAGAAGACTTTTTCTATGAAGAAGGAGACAAGATTGAAATTAATGCAGAAGGTTTTGATATTGATACGGATGAAATAGATCGCTTTGGTTTTGATGCGAGTTCGGGAGAAATTCTATTTGATGATGAACCTTTTGCAGTACTGGTAGACAACGATCGCGATTTTGTGGTTACAGAGGACATCGATATTGTCTAAATGCGTCGCTAATTATAAGTATAAAACCCCAAGAGCGTTATGTTATTAACCATCTGTAGTGTTGTTCTATCTTTATCAGTTAATACCTGCATTGGCACAGAAGCCACAGATTTTACCGAAGTAAAGCTATTATCTGTACTCAGTCAAGATCTCAAAAGAGATCGGCTTTCCCCTATAGCGGATCGTAGAGAATATGAATCTGATTATAGTAGAGATGCAAATCGTCAACGGGACAAACATCGCTTGAGAGATATTGGTCATGATCGCGAATCCCAAACTCACGATCGTGACGATAACCATCATCATCATCACGATCGCGACTGCGAATATGATTGCGGAAGAATCTATCGAGATGGAGATCGTCGTCGCCAAGAAATTGAACGCCAACATCGAGGAGATTATCAATATGACAATGAACAAGATCGCGAATATCGGGATGTAGAACATCGCCAAGACGATCGCCAATACAAAAGAGACAGAGTTTATCGAGATGGAGATCGTCGTCGCCAAGAAATCGAACGTCAACATCGAGAAGGTTATCAATATGACGATGATCAAGGGAAATCTTTATCCGATATATTCAGCAACTAGCTGCGTTGCTATTTGAAAAGTAGCAAGTAGCAAGTAGCAAGTAGCAAGTAGCGAGTAGTAAATAGCGAGTAGTAAATAGCAAGTAGCGAGTAAAATTCACAATGTTCATTAATATCAATTAACTATACGGAAATTAATTGAAATGAATATAGTTGCTATTTATTTTTGATTACTCGCCAACAAAGGTGCAGCCGAAAGCAACTTTTGAGTATAGGGGTGTTGTGCTTGGGTAAAAATCCTGTCTGTGGTGTCAATTTCTACAATTTTACCTGAGTTCATCACGGCAATGCGATCGCAAAAGAATCTGGCAACCCAAAGATCGTGAGTAATGAAGAGGTAGGTTAAATCAAATTCCTCTTTTAAGGTCAACATTAACTGTAATACTTGAGTTTGTACCGTAGCATCGAGCATACTCACAGGTTCATCACAGATTACTAACTTAGGCTTAGTAATTAAGGCCCGTGCGATCGCCACTCGCTGCTGTTGTCCTCCCGATAATTCTTTGGGGTAGCGTCGATAGTAATCTTGTACGGGAGTTAAACCTACTTTGGTCAACATGGTTGCGACTTCCTGCTTGGCTTGTTGGGGAGTAGCAAGTTTGTGAATCAATAGGGGATCGGCAATACTTTCTCCTACGGTCATTAGAGGGTTGAGACAGGCGTGAGGATCTTGAAATACCATCTGTAGCTGTCGTCGTTGACTTCGCATTGCCTGAGGGGAAAGGGTAGTAAGATCGTGTCCCATAAATTCTACTACTCCCGAAGTGGGTTTGAGTAGCTGTAAGATAGTGCGAGAAAGGGTACTTTTACCACAGCCTGATTCGCCGACTAGTCCTAATATTTCACCTGGATAGAGATCGAAGGTAATATCGTCTACCGCTTTAATGGCTGCGGTTTTTTCTCTAGAAAACAATTGCTGAATTAAATTTGCTTCGAGGGTAAAGTATTGTTTGAGATTTTTTACCTTTAAAATAGGTGCTTCTTGGTTAGTAACTATTGCAGATACACTTTCTGCTTCTGCTTGAAGATGTAAGGCTGCATCTAATAAAGATTTAGTATATGCGTGCTGAGGGTTGTAGAGAATCGATTTAACATCACCTTGTTCGACCATTTTGCCTTGGTACATGACCGCAATGCGATCGCAATATTCTCCCACCATCGCTAAGTCATGGGAAATTAACAATAAACCCATTTCCCGTTCGCTACACAGACGAGTTAACTCATTGAGTATTTCCGCCGAAACCGTAACATCGAGGCTAGTTGTGGGTTCGTCGGCGACAATAACTTTGGGGTTGAGTAATAGTGCTAAAGCGATCGCTACTCTTTGACGCATTCCGCCGCTAAATTCATGGGGATATTGTCCCCAACGGTTGGCAGGTATTTTGACCGTTTCTAAAGTTTCAATAGCTAGCTGCTTGGCTGCGGATTTGGATAGCTGAGGTTGATGGGCTTTGAGGGTTTCTAAACAATGATCGCCAATAGTCATCAGCGGATCTAACCTCGTCATAGGATCTTGAAACACTAAGGCGACTACTTCCCCGCGAAACTGTCTTAATGCGGTGGGATTTAACTCAAAGACTGACTTGTCTTGAAAGATGGCTTTTCCCTTTACCTGGCTACCATTAGGTAATAAACGCATAATTGCCCGTCCCAAGGTACTTTTGCCACAGCCCGACTCACCGACTAGCCCAATTTTTTCTCCTTTGCTTAACTCAAAAGAGACATCATCCACCGCCCAGATTGTTTCTACTTGAGACTGGCGGGGATAAGCAACCTTAAGATTAGCGACTGACAACAAGAGGGCTGAAGTCATAGTCTGAGTCATTTCATTCATCATTTATTATCGATTAGCGATCGCTAGATTTATCGACACTACAACGGTTAGTCAATCGCATTGTAATCAGCTATTAATCGAATTGGCTATTTTTCTCAAATCTTTGCCGAAAAAATTGTTGGTAAGCAAAAGTTTTAAGATTTTTAAAAAATTAACTAAAAGAATTTGGTTTATTAATTTATTTTGTCTTTCTATCTAACTAGTTTCAGCTATAGCTATATACTCTAATACAGATAAAACTAGGTTAACTTGATTGCTCGATAGAGATTAATGAGATGTATACAAGAATATCTAGGGGTCAATGGCAACAAATTTTTCAGGAGGCAGTTGAAGAACTTACTCAAACAGTATTGCGAATTTTGGACTTGCCCATAATATCTAATATATTTGTTGTCGGAATTCCTACTAATACTCAAAATGTATCCCAGATTTATTTACAGCCAAAAGATTGCGAGTTTATCCCCAATCAATTTCAGCAAGTTTTTGCATTAGCTAAACACAATTTTGATAACGATCCAGAGCAGTTTTTTTTCAGGGATACTGCCGTTCTTGATCGAGTTCACAAAGATTCTTTGTACCCCAAAGCGTTACGTCAAGCTGTTCAATTTATTCTTCACCAGCACGACCTCAAACGCGAGAAAATCTCGTTTTGTAGTTTCCCCATCAAAAGGAATCAACATTGGATTATTACTGTTATTCAACTCCATCAGCAAGACTTTGACAGTCAATATCGACTGACCAAAGCAGAACATGAAATTCACTCAATGCAGAAGTACAGAATAGACCGCTGTTTCCTAGAAGCAGTCATTTATCGTATTTTGGCAGAAAGCGAACTCGAACTACAAAAACCATTGCAGGGAGAAACTTTTGCTTTGGTTAACTCCAAACGGGTGATTGAAGATGCGGCATCTAGTTTGTTGCGATCGGTTGAAGTTCACGTTAATAATTGGAATCAAATAGACTTATTATCCTTTGCTAATGCGATCGCAGCAGAACGTTATGAAGGGGCAGTTAGCAAAGGTAGATTAATCATCTGTAAAACTAATCATACTGATATATTAGCCAAAGTTAAGCTAAAAACACCTATTTCTATTAGTAATTACCGAGGTATCCGTAAATTACTAGAGGTTTCTAGTTCTCAAATGGCTTTACTCTGCGATGTAGAAAATGTTTGGGGTTTTGGCGTGCCGTTAAATACCTATCAGCCCAGTCGAGAAGATCTTTTTGAAATTAGATTTACCGAACATTACACCTGGGAATTAGTCCACGCAGAAAACATTATGCTGCGGGTAAAATATCGCGAACCCAGATTGCCTAGAGAGCGTTTTGAAAAAGAAGAATTTTACGCTCTTTTGGATCAATTTTTTAGGGTTAGTAAAATAGCGGCTGATAAACTCGTAGTAGCCGTAGAAGCAGCCGTAGAACAACGTCATGGAACAATGTTGGTAATTACCCCTGAAGCAGCCAGCGAAACTAAAAGACTAACTGCTCAAAGTACGGAGATCGAACCTGTCACCATTTGTAAAGAGATTATTTCTCATTTATCGAGCGTTGATGGGGCAATTTTGCTTTCTCCCGACGGTGTTGTACATTCTTTTGGAGTAATATTAGACGGTAAAGTGACAGAAAATGGCAATTCTACAAGAGGTGCAAGATACAACTCAGCCATTCGCTATGTTGATGGCGAACAAGCCCGTAATGTTAATTGTTTGGCGTTGATTGTATCTGAGGATGGTTATGTAGATCTCTACCCTACTTGTGAACAAACCCGACGTTCAATCGGAAATTAAAACGCGGGCATCAGCAAGTATTAAAAAAGCAGAGACACTCAATTAATCTTCTCAAGCTACTTGTTCTAAAGAAGCTAGAGGCTCAGGAATAGTATCAGAAGGTGCGGTAAATTCTCCTGTCATCACATACTCTAGGCGCAATTTGAGCCAAGTAGCAAATGTCTTGTCAGTAGTAACGATCGCAACACAGGGTTGGGGAATTTGTGCTTTAATATCTGCCATTTCCGGAGCATCTAAAAAGGCTGGTTGCTTGATTAACCAGAAGTCTATTTCTTTATCTCTTTCTTGATAGTTGCGAATACGCTCTTTGATTACTTCTTCAAAAGGTTCTTCTTCAAACAAAAACTTTTGGCTGGCTGCAACGTAGTAGTAGGTAGTCATAATAATTGTGATTGGACGAAATCTTGAAAAAATGAGGTATTTAATATTTTGATTGACAAAATTAGATTAAAGCTTGCCTTAAACTGCTTGCTTCTTGACATCCTCTCCCATTAAGCTCTACATACTTAAGGGGCTTTAACGGGAGTCCCCTGCGCGAAGATAGATGGAAAAAAGCACAGCACGACCGATGATAATCTGATTTAGATATAATTGTTTCATATCCAGGTCAAGGGCGATCGCAAGTCAATCATCCCAACTACTAGTTAATGCTTAAAAACTGTTCTCCTAGCCTTTGTTAAATTCTGTAACTCAGGCGATGCGATCGCTTTAAAATTGAAATTAAGCGGCACAAGGTTAGCAAAGATTGAAACTTGATGCTAGATTCACGATGTCAACATTAATTTAATCTATCAATCTATTTATAAGGAAAGCTATTATGGTTGGTCAAATTCCCACTTTAGAGGCAGATACAAATCAAGCGGTTGATGAATTTATGGATACCAACTCTAGCCATCAGGAAGTTATTGAAACGGTCATCTCTAGCTTAGACCAAGACAATACTGCTATGGTGAGTCATTCAGAACAAGGAAGCCTTTGGAAGTTTCAGTACGGAAGCGTTGAGGTTTATGTGCAGCTTACAGGGGAAAGCAATGACGATCTGCTTACTGTTTGGTCTAGTTTGCTGAAGTTACCAGCTAAAGACGAACCTGGGTTGATGCGTCGTTTATTAGAAATGAACTGGACGGGAACGTTTGAAACCTGTTTTAGTATTAAAGATAATAAGGTCATGATTTCTGCTCAACGTACCGTAGCAGATATGTATCCAGGAGAAATTTCTCGCTTGATTACTTTGGTGGCGAATATTGCTGATGATAATGACGAAGCTCTAAAAGAAGAATTTGGCGGGACTTAGAATTAAGCTAAATTAGGCGATTACATCTAGTTTATCTGTTGGGTTGGGATAATTTTACTTCTCCTGACCCAAATTGTTAGTGTTGAACTGCTCTTTTTAACTGAGTATTCAAATTAGCAAGATCGACTTCGTACTGTTGAAGTAGATTGCTCAACTCAACATTATCTGTTTCCGATAGTCGCACTAAACCCCATAAAAGATGTTCTGTACCAATTGATTTTTTTCCCTGAAGCCTGACTATCTGTAAAGCAAGTTCCAAGACAAACTTACATTCTGCATTCAATTTGAGATGCTCGCGATCTTCAAAAGAATGTTCGTCAGTTTCAATATCAGAGATCGCGCCATTATCTTTGAGCAAACGAGTCGCAGTAGTTTCAGGAACGGCTAACAAACCTCGCAATAGGTGTTCTGGCTCTACTTGCGTACTTCCTAATCGTACTGCTTCATTACGTGCAAAGCTAATCACCCTAATTGCTTCAGTTGTAAAACGTTCAAAACCGAATTTAGAACCAACAAAATTTTTAACCTGCTTGACTAATGTTTGCATAAAATTGTCTCCTTCATAGATAAAAATATTTTCGATCGCAACACCTAATAGATTGGCAAGTTTAAAAGCCATTTCCAAACTAGGATCGAATTTACCAGATTCAAAACCATTAACTGCTTGACGACTAACTTCTAGCTTTCGAGCAAGTTCGGCTTGTGATAATTGGTTTAGTTTTCTTAGTTCTTTGAGTCGGTTTTTCATTCCCCTGCTCAATATTGTCAAGTAATACTTTACAAAATAAATTATAAAACTGTCAAGTAATACTTTACAAAATAAGTTACGGTTATCTCTTGATAAAAACTAAAGGTGTGACAAGAGTAAGTAAAACTAGTGTCAACTCAACTAGCAACTAACAACTAATAACAGCTAATGAACAAAACTTGGCGTTATATACCCCCGATAGAAACATCAGGAAAAATGCAGATGGCGATCGATCGCTATTTGTTAGAACAACATCGCAACCATAATCATCCACCAACAATTCGCTTTTATACTTGGCAACCTGCTGCTATTTCTTTGGGATATCACCAAAAAGAATATCCTCGCGCTTGGCATGATTTAACGTGGCAGGGAGAACCATTAGATATTATTCCTCGTCCTACGGGTGGTAGGGCAGTACTACACCAAGGGGATTTGACCTATAGCGTGGTCATGTCTATTCCTCCAGGTAAAAGACTAAAAGTATACAAACAAATTTGTGAGTTTTTAATTAATGGATGGAGATCGCTGGGAATCGACTTAGACTATGGTACTGCCACCAAAGAATATATTAAGCAACATAATTGCTTTGCTACCGCCACGGGTTCGGATTTAGTAACCGCAGCAGGAAATAAAGTCATCGGCAGCGCACAGTTACGTCGAGGAAAGGCAGTGTTACAACATGGTTCGATGATCCTAAATACAGATCCCAACCTATACCAGCAAGTGTTTGGGATTGATTTGTCTCAAAACCTGTTGGCAGATATTGCACCATCACAAGATCGGTCAACCAGACTTACAGAAAACTGTTCTACTGATAAAATAGAATCAAGATTGATTGAAGCTGCGATCGCAACTTTTAAGATTGATTTAGCAATGCAATCTTTGTCTAGCAAAGAATGGCAAGATATTGCCAGGGATTTCTCTTTGTTGAGATACTAAAATTATTAAAGTTTATTAAACCTATTCGGATATTATGAGCATAGTTAGTCAAGTTATCCTCAAAGCGGATGACGAACTACGCTACCCCAGTAGCGGAGAACTAGAAGGCATCAAAAACTTTTTAACCACTGGCGAAAGAAGAGTACGCATTGCTGAAACTCTTGGCACGAACGAAAAGAAGATCGTTGACAAAGCAGGAAAAGAACTTTTTAAATTACATCCTGAATATCGTTCTTCGGGTGGTAATGCCTCTGGACAAAAAGAATACAATCAATGTTTGAGAGACTTTGGTTGGTATCTGCGTCTAGTTACTTATGGTGTAATGGCGGGAGATAAAGATCCAATTGACAAATCTGGTCTAATTGGAGTGAAAGAAATGTATAACTCCCTTGAAGTACCTGTCCCTGGAATGGTTGATGCCATTCGCTGCCTCAAAAAAGCAGCCGTCGATCTTCTAAATAAAGAAGATGCTAAAGAAGCTAGTCTTTACTTTGACTACATCATCCAAAGCATGTCTTAGTAAGATCTGCCTTGGTAGCAGAGCGTAGTATTGAGAGTAAGTTCAAAAAATAGGTAATTGGCTATTAGCGGTCAATTACCTATTTTTGTTTTAAGGTTTGGTATTGCTTAAATTGTTAAAGTATGACAAACCAATAACCACTAACTAATGCTTCGCTTTAAGAAAGTTCCAGGAATTTCTCTAATTTTATTATTGTTAACCTATGGTGTAGAAGGTTGGCTATATAGCTTATGGGCGCAAAAATATTTAGCAGAGGGGACTTTATTTGCTCAGTTTGGCGACGGACTAAATCGTTTTGGTCTGCTCTACGGTATTGCTATTGCTTGTATCTTATTATTGGTAGTTGTTTTTACTGCCCCCATTTCCTTGATAGCTATAAGTTTAGATAGCTGGCTGAGATCCGATACGAGAGCCTTTCTCTCAATTTTCATCGGAGCTTTTGCTTTTACCCTCATTGTGCAAAAAGTGGATTATTTTGCACGATTTATAGTATATGTAGCAGCAGCCCTATTATTGAAACTAGACTTACAACTCCTTGGTTTTAATCGTTGGGTTTGTTCGATCCTGTTGGTTATCTTTTGTTGGTTAGGATTTACTGCGGGTATACTAGCGTTCTATATTTGGAGTTAGTCTAATCTTATGAGCAAAAAAAAAGGTAGCAAGAAAAAAACTAAACCCTTAGTACGGATTGTCACTTTAGGGATGGGATTAGCATTTGCTGGTTCGACTATTGCCATTGCCCTGAGCAGCATTTTTAGCCAGAGAAACTCTACGGCGCATCAATCACAAGCTTATGGTGATGCTCCCTCCCTAGAAGAGCAAATACAAATGCAGGTTAGCGGTTACGAAAAAGTTTTAGAAAGAGAACCTAATAATATTACCGCCCTCGAAGGATTAGCCCAACTATATTTACAAACTCAAAATACTGCCAAAGCAATTCCCGTACTCGAAAAAATGGTGGAATATTACCCAGAAAGACAGGAATATGCAGGCATTTTAGAAATTATTAAACAGCAGCAGACTAGTCAAAAATCACCTCCAGAAAAACCAGAAGCCCTCGTTCAACCAGATTCAAAATAACTACACCAATTATTTGTTCGATCCTGGAAAATTCTGATAATGTTTAATCAATGGCTTAATAAACAAGGGTGAAATTACGATCGCGATTATGAGCATAGCCAAAGTTGCGATCGCCAAAATTAAAAAATCTACTAGATTTAGTAAAGTCTTGGTTTTAGGCTTTTGTACTTGAGATGGCAAAGGAGTTTCCATAACTCCCCCTGGAGGAAAAGCCACCCAAATTCCGATTTCTAGCTGTCTTGGTTCGCTCCAGCCACTATTTTGACACCACCGTTCTATCTCTTGATCGGTCATCTTTCTATTTGTACGGTAATTGTAATGTGATTAATTTATCTTAACCGCCAAGTAATTTAAATTTATGTTGAATAGATGTTTTAATTGTTAGTAATTCTTTACTTTTTGATGAAGACTAATCACTTTTGTTAAAACAAAAAAAACAAGAGCAAGTATTTTAACTTACAGCCATAGACTAAAAGGCGACATAAATATAATTCCCTAAAAAATCACTTAATCTGTCATGCCCATAGTCAATATTCGTGGAGTAAACACCTATTATAAGTGGATTCATCATTCACCAGAGAGATCCCACAAGCCCGTTATGGTTTTTTTGCATGGTTGGGGAGGCTCTCAAAAATACTGGCGCAGTACTGCCGAAGCTTTAGCAGACGATTTCGATTGTTTGCTTTACGATCTACGAGGTTTTGGTAGTTCTAAGATAACTCCAGATAGCCCTAATTTGGGCTATGAAATGAGCGACTATGCCGAAGATCTAGTAACTTTGTTAAATGAACTCAACCTCGAACGAGTTTATATTAATGCTCATTCTATGGGAGCATCGATCGCCACCTTGTTTATTAATCGTTACAGAGATCGAGTACAACAGGCAATATTAACCTGCAATGGTATTTTTGAATATGATGCCCTAGCTTTTGCAGCATTCCACAAATTTGGCGGATATGTTGTTAAGTTTCGTTACAATTGGTTTCTAAAAGTTCCATTGGCAGATCGGATGTTTATGGCGCGGTTTCTCCATCGTCCCATTAACAAAAGAGATCGCTTTGCTTTTCTCGAAGATTTTTTGTTGGCAGACTATGAAGCAGCAGTAGGCACAATTTATACTTCTGTCAGCAAAAATGCTGTAGAAACTATGCCCACCGAGTTTGCTAATATTACTGTTCCAACCCTAATGGTATCGGGAGAAAAAGATATTATTATCCCTGCTGAAATGGGCAGACAGGCAGCGGCACTAAACGATCGCATTGAATATGTAGAACTACCTCAAACTTCTCACTTTCCGATGTTAGAAGACGAAAAAGCTTATCTCAAGGCAGTAAGAGAATTTCTTGAGATCGAAAGTGCGGTAGTGTAATTATTTATTTTCTTTTAAATAATTTTGCGCCATCAGCTTAAGGCGATCGCCTTCAAAGATATAATTATCAATTAATTCTCTTTGTCTAAGATGAGGTTTGCGGGCATTGTTTTGCTGTCTTTTTTCTTGTCGTTCTGCTCTATTTCCCTCTCTTCGGACTTGATTAGCAATACGATGTTTACCAAATAAGTGTAGTCCAATAGATGCTGCTTCATCCAACCCGAAAGAATTGACAGGTTGATTTATTTCTTTTAGTTTGGCGTTAACTTCTTGTTTTAGCTGGCGCAGTTGTGCTTGTGATTCGTTAATTTGCTTAAGTTGCTGTCTGACTGATGCAGGATTATCCAAATTGAGATGAAGCTGGGCAGCTACTTGTTTAATCTGTTGTAAATTAGCCATGATGAGAAATATCAATTAGAGATATTTAATTCTAAAAGCGAATCATTTTAATTGACAGTCAAAATGTATGGAAGATCACAAGATTGACAGTAACAGATCGGATAAAGAATTACTTCAACAATTAGCAACTGCTTGTATGGGCTTGATGTGGTCAAGCGAGTCGGACTTTCCTTGGCAAATATTTTGCTGGTCAGATACTGACAGTTTAGACAGTACAATTCTTCGGCAACATTTTGATTATGCTCCTCAAACCAAGATCGAGACAACTACTTTAGAATCTTTTTGGGCATCAGCAACTATTGAGCAAGAATGGCACAATCAATCAGAACGGAATCAAACTCATCGCTATCAGTTTCTTCAAAAGTTATTGCAGGAGAATTTATCAGCAGTTCAAGTCTATTTAGTAGGTAAAGTTACTATTGATGTTTATATTTTAGGCAGATATCGCGATCGCCAAGTTGTTGGTTTGTCAACCAAGATTGTTGAAACTTAAATCAGTATTTTAATTTGAATTACTTGCTAGTTTTCCACAAAATAATCCTCTAAATTGATATTTTTCCACAGGTTATCCACAAATATTAAATTTTTAGCTCCTGTTTTTTTAGTTGAGAGCGATTCAATTTGTTGTATAACTATAAAGTTCCCTAACCTCCAATCAATCAATATTTAAAAGCCAACAATAGTACAATTGTTTTGAAACACCTATTTTTTCAAGTTCCAACTCTGAAATGAAAATTATTTGCGCTTCACAAGATCTCAAAAATAATCTTTCTTTAGTTAGTCGTGCTGTTCCTTCCCGTCCCGAACCTGCGGTCTTGGGAAATGTTCTAATCGAGGCGATAGAAGCTATCCAAAAGGTAAACATTACTGCTTTTGATGGCAACATGGGGATCGAGACTAGCTTTAATGCAGAGATAGTTGAAGGTGGTAAGATTACCCTTCCTGCCAAATTGTTTAATGATATTGTGACCCGTTTGCCAGAGATAGAAGTAACTATAGATGTATCGGAAACCGAAGATAACTTTGTGGCGGTAATCAGTTCTACCTCTGGTCAATTTAGGTTGACAGGGATCGATGCTCAAGAATTTCCCAAACTTCCTACTGTTGAAGTCAAACAAGAAATGGAGTTGCCTATATCTACTCTCAATCAAGGCTTGAAAGGTTGTTTATTTGCTGCTTCGACTGAGTTATCCAAACAGGTGCTGACAGGGGTACATTTGAAAACTAAGGGTTTGGGAGAAAATAACTTAGGTGATATTTTAGAATTTGCTGCTACTGATAGTCACCGTTTGTCAGTAGTGGCAGCAGATTTGAATAGCCAAGATCTAGATGAAGATGCAGCAGGAATAACAGAGATTCATTTACCTGAGTTTGCCGTAACTATCCCTGCTAAAGCTCTACGAGAACTAGAAAAAATAGTTGGTGATTCTCAAGGAACAGATACAGTCAAAGTCAGTTTTGACGAACAGGTAATGACTTTTAAACTAGGCGATCGCCTGTTAACTAGTTCAAAAATACCAGGAGATTATCCTGCTTACGGGCAATTGATTCCTCAAAGTTTTACCCGTGAAATGATTGTAGATCGCAAGCGATTGTTGAGTAGTTTAGAGTTGGTTGCGGTGCTAGCCCAGAAAAATAATTTAGTAAAATTTAGTCTGAGCAACGATCGAGGAGAATTGGTAGTTTCGGCAGATGCCCAAGATGTGGGGAATGCAGAGCAGTCTTTACCTGCAGAAATCATGGGTGAAGATATTGATATTGCCTTTAACATTAGATATCTCATGGATGGACTAAAAGCACTCCCCACTGCAGAAATTAAAATGCAGCTTAATGAAGGTCATCAACCAGTTATATTTAGTCCTTTGGGAGGGGTAGATATGACTTATCTAGTAATGCCAGTACAAATTAGAAATTAAGGCGAGCGCTTCACGAAAAAGAGCTCAAAGGTTTAAAGAATTTTAATTCGAGCAATTGCTTGCTAATATACTCTCTGCCTATAAATTTTGCCTTGGTAGCATTGCCTGAAACATGATTAAAAACGATAAGTGGATTGTTGAGCGAGCCTCGGAGGGCATGATTACCCCTTTTGAGCAAAAATCAGTGAGAAAAGCGGTGTTAGGAGCAGAACAAGCTATTCCGACTATTAGCTGGGGACTTAGTTCTTATGGCTACGATATTCGTCTATCTCCTAACGACTTTAGAATTTTTAAACATATTCCTGGTACGGTAATCGATCCCAAAAAGTTTAACCCCAAAAACTTAGAACAGGCAGAGTTACATCAAGATGCAGATGGCTCTTCTTATTTTATTATTCCTGCCAACAGCTATGGATTAGGTGCATCTTTAGAAAGCATCAAAATGCCAGCCAACGTTACTGCTATCTGCTTAGGAAAATCAACTTATGCCCGTGTAGGGGTAGTTGCTAATACAACTCCTTTAGAGGCTTCCTGGCAAGGAGATAGTATTACTTTAGAGTTTAGCAATGCTTCGAGTGCTGACGTAAAAATTTATGCCAACGAAGGGGTCGTGCAGCTATTATTTTTTGAAGGAGAAACTTGCCAAACTACCTATGCAGATCGTGGCGGAAAGTATCAAAACCAGGGTTCTGGAGTAACTTTGCCTAAAGTGTAAATTATTAATTGTCATAGTAGCTTAATTGGTTTGGATATAGAGGTTATTAATTCGCAGATATAAATTATGAATTATCAAGATCCTTTAAATGATGGTAAAAGTAGAATTGAATTAATTGATTCTATGGGCAATGATTTGAGTATAGTTAATGATGCCAGAGCATCTTTTGAAAAAACTTCTAATGAGTTAAATGAGAAAGATATTAAATTGATTAATTATTTAATCAAGCACGAACATACATCACCTTTTAGAGGAGTTACATTCAAATTTAAGGTAAAAGCACCTTTGTACATTTGCCGACAATGGTGGAAACACGTAATCGCTAGTAATCACAATGAAGAACAATTAGGCTGGAATGAAAAAAGTTTTCGCTATGTTGCAATCGACGACAGTAACGAATTTTATATTCCTCCTACCTTTAGACAGCAATCTAAAAATAATAAACAAGCGACTATTGGGAATTTAGAAACTGAAATTAACGATCGCGCGATCGCAATATATAAGCAGCAATGCGAAAATAGCTATCAGGCTTATGCTCAATTATTAGAATTAGGAGTAGGCAGGGAACAAGCTAGGGGAGTTTTAGTACCTTCGGTATATACTTCTTGGGTTTGGACAGTAAGTTTACAGGCGTTATTAAACTTTGTTGGCTTGCGTTTGGGTGCGGGCGCACAAAGTGAAATTGGGGCTTATGCTCAAGCAATTATCGAATTGATTGAGCCAATTGTTCCCGTATCAATCGAAGCGTGGTCAAAACATCATTAAACTGCGATCGAGCTATTGTTCGATGTTAGCTTTTGTGGAGCGTTTTTCGGTTTCTTGTTTGATGGCTACAACGGTTTCTTCCAAACGATTTTCGTAAATCTTGTAAAAAATCTCATCACTCAAACTTTTGTTGGGTTCAACAGCAACCTTATGAGTTAGTAAAACTTGGTCTGGAGGCGCACTAGGATAAGGAGAAACTGGCTCTAAAGTCCATTTTCCTTTTAAACTTTTAAGGTCTCCATCGATCGCTTCAAAAGCAATTTGTTTGGGATAAGTTTCGGTATTAGCGATCTGCAATCTGGCTTCAATGCTGAACACTAAAGTCTTGACTTGATTAACTTGTTCAAATATTTTGCGATCGCCTTGTTGTTCGATTAACTCGCTACTTTTGACTCCTGGTAGAAATTTGGCAAAATTTTCGTAATCTGTGAGAACTTGCCAAGCACTTTCGATAGTTGAGTTAGTCAAAATGCGACAAGTGTACTTACCTTTCTCCCCTATAAAAATCACTTCTCCTTTTTTTAACGCTACCCTTTGCTCTAGGGGTAATATATCTACAGGTCCATCAAACAATTTGGCATTAACAGCGGGACTAAAAATAATACTTAAAATAAAGGTAATAGCGCTTAAGACTGGCAATACGTAAGAACGATATTTGTGACGATAAATTTTTATAATCAATTTGTATTATCTCGCGTGTAGTATAGGGATTTTTGCTTATTCTACTTGTATGTTGGTAGTAACTGGAGAATGCAGCTTTGAGAATAGCTAAAATCTAACCTATACCCTAGATATCGACTATCTAAAGAATCGCAAAAAAGTACTCCTTCCAAATTTAAAGGATGGGAATTTGGTGGTTGAGCAATAATTCTACTATTTTAGGTGAAGCGAAAAGAGCGATCGCCGATCCAGACAAGATAGTGTTTGTCTCTGCTACTTGCTACTTGCTACTCGTTACTTTTTAAAAAGATCATCTAGTTTCTACTTAAAATGACTATACATAGGCAATAGTCTGATTCTAAAACCATCAATTTTCAGAGCAATAATCCAAGTTTAACGGTAATTAAGATCAAATATTAGGGAAGTCTAGGTATAGTAGTACATCTTAAGAGAATTGACATGAATTCCCTGCCTCCTCAATGTTCTGAGTTATCCCAGAATGTAAACAATATTTTAGATTTAATTCAACAAGTACCTAGTATTGAGCGACAAAATACTTTAGCGGTAGAAGCATCTCTTAAAAAAGCGATCGCACCAAAGTTTGAAATCGTGTTTGCTGGGGCTTTTAGTGCGGGTAAATCGATGTTGATCAACGCGCTGTTAGAAAGAGAATTGCTTTACAGTGCAGAAGGACACGCCACTGGTACTGAATGTTATATTGAATACGCCGAACCAGATGCCGAGAAGGTTGTATTGACCTTTCTAAGTGAAGCGGAGATTAAACAGCAAGCTATTAGTTTATACGAACATTTAGGTTTGGCGGTAGAAAACAATACTACTGAAACAGAAGTAATCGATTCACTAACTCAGGCTTGCGCTGCCATTATCGAACAAGAAGGCGGTGTAAGTAAATCGGAAAGGGCAAAAAAAGCCAATGCGTTAGATCTACTACTAAAAGGGTATCGGGAAAATAGCGATCGCATTGATGCTACTAAAAACAATACCTTTTCAATGGAGAAATTTAATTTTTCTAATTTAGCTGAAGCTGCCACCTATGCTAGAAGAGGTAGTAATAGCGCGGTATTAACTAAGGTTAAATATTATTGCCATCATCCTCTACTAGAAGATGGTAACGTACTAGTAGATATGCCAGGGATCGATGCCCCTGTCAAAAAAGATGCCGAACTTACCTACAGTAAAATCGAACATCCCGACACTTCGGCGGTAATTTGTGTACTTAAAGCTGCTTCGACTGGAGAAATGACTTCAGAAGAAACCGAATTGCTAGAAAAGATGAAATCTCATCTAGGAATACGCGATCGCGTTTTTTATGTCTTTAATCGGATCGATCGAACTTGGTTTGTTCCACAGTTAAGACAGCGTTTAGAGGATTTGATTAATACTCAGTTTAGAGATAGCCGACGAGTATATAAAACCAGTGGGTTGTTAGGGTTTTATGGTAGTCAAATCAAGTCTAGCAGCAGCACAGAACGCTTTGGTTTAGATTCTATTTTTGCCGATCAAGTTAAAGGTGTTGGAGAAGAGGAAGAAACACCCCAGTTTGTTAGTGAGTTTAATAATTACTGTGCTGGTTCTGGTAAGCTTACCCGCACTAACTTTAGAATATCTGTCAATAGCTATGAAACACCCAACGAAAACTATACTCGCATCCTTAGTGAATATGGCACGCCGTTGATCGAACAGTTAATCAGTGATAGTGGCATCGAAGAATTTCGGAATGGCATCACTCGCTACTTGACAGAAGAAAAACGCCCCCAATTATTTATTAACCTAGCTGAAGATCTCCAACCCCTTTGTCTAAATCTCAAACAGCATTATCTCCAGCGATTACAAGAGTTAGATAGTCAACCCCAAGAAATTGAGTCGATGAAGACTCAGGAGTTGGTATTACTCAATCAAAAGCTAGGGGATATAGGCAAAGAATATTATCAACATATCGAACAGGAAGTAAATTCCGTCGTAACTAATCAAGATTCGCTATTTGAGTCAGATTTTCAGAAACTCAAAGCGCAAATGGTAAGCCGTTTGGATGAATTGTTGCAAACCTTTTCCGTCAGAGATGCTTATAGTCGTGCTACCCTATCTCATCCTCGTCATGCTACTGCACCTTTGATTGCAGTATTGGTAGAGGCTTTGTATTATCTTGCTGATGAGTTAGAAGATACTTTAGTGACAGGTTCGCAAACAACAATTAATAACTTTTGTCAGCGTTTGCGCGATCGCACTAAACAACAGCAATACTATCGCGATTTGGATCGATTACTCAACGATGATACGGGAATCATCGAACAAATCAATGAATTAGAAACCCAGTTGATTCACGCACTGGTTAGTGAAGCCAAGACAGAATGCGATCGCTATGTGCGCGAAAGCCCACGTTTCTATGACGAAGGAACATTCTCAATCTATCAGTTCCGCCAAACATTGCAACAAACTTCCCAAGGATATGATTGTGCCAGCATGGTAGAAGCCGAACCCGCTATTCGCCAGCTATTAAAGCTAGACTTTGAACCAAAAGTTTCCGCTACAATTAGACGCAATTTTCGTCAAACAATCAACGCCACTATCAAGACACATTTATTGCCCATAGCCCAACAACAGGCAGACGAAATATTACAGTACTATCCCCAAGCCAGAAAAGTTCTAGAACAAACTTTAGAACAAGAAGCGATCGCTAAAATTGCCCTTAATCAAAAAGCACAGGTAGAAGTAGAACAAGAAATAAAGCAGTATAACCAATCGGTAAAAGGAATAAATGACTGTTTGCGATCGCTGCAATTATCTAAATATCAATTACCAATTATTGAGTCACAAACAACACAGATTGATTATGTAGAAAGTAAAGATGAGATGAATCATCTTGATTCGGTAAATGCGATCGATTAGATGTAGCAATATAAATCTTATCTATTCTTATAATTAAGCTCTTAGTGACGTGATGATTTCGGTTTTATGTAGTAGATGATTATTATTTATTGTCTCGAACAAGTTAATGATCTTGAGCGGCAAAAGTACAACCCTAAAAAAAATTTGGACTAAACATAAATATGTCACAGCATAGAAGAAGAAGACTCACAAGTTCGGAAAATACATCTGCTTTTGAAGTAAATAGTGGTGAGTATTTAAGTCAGTGTGATCCTAAAGATGTAATTTCTTTTAAATCAGAAAAATGGATGAGCATTAGTAAGATAAAAAATATTATTACAGAAGGTTTTAGAACGCAAGGCATAACTTCAGTCACTAGTTGTGTATCTGAAAATTCAATTTTCAATAATATTAAAGTTTGGTTTCATCAAGGAGAATATTGCGAAATACTGCGTGCAAATTCTAAAGGCTGGCAGAAAGGAAAGATAAAAATAAATATCACATTAGAATTTATTCCAGATGAACCTGAAGAAGCTAAATCACTTCTTGATGATGTACGCCAAGAAATAAACATCAACAATATCTAAGTAAAAAAATAAATTGACTATGAACAAGAACGAAATTTTAAACAGCGATGATGTCATTTCTGTATTAAAACATGATGAAGGTAGATTTAGTGTTGGCAATACTTTTAAAGTACAGCAGTTAATTGAAGAATATAAAAACTATATTGACGGAAAAGCAAATAGTAATAATACAAGTAATTCTGAAATTTGCACCCAAGGTATTGAATGTGAAGTGTTAAGACAAGAAGGTAATTTAAAAGGATGGAAAAAAGGCAAAATAAAGTTCGTTATTCAATTTGAATATGATGAAAAAATCAACAACTCTAATTCCAATTCTCTAAATGATATTCGTCAGAAAATAGATCATACCAACTAATAACCTAAACTACGGAGTAATTAACAATGGATGAAGCAAATAAGTTTATTAACGGTGACGAAGTTATTTCTATCAGTAATCCAGATGACAATGTGTTGTTAGGTCATCATACTTACAAAGCAGAAGAATTTTTAAATAGATTAGGGAAACACATAGACAAACATAAAAAGGATCGATGGATTGAGAAAGGAGTCCCTTGTAAAATTCTATCTCCCAATCAGCAGTGGCAAAAAGGCAGAATAAAGATATGTCTGGAGTTTATTCCAGATAAACCAGAATCTATTTTTGATGATATTAGAGTAGATAATAAATAGAAATATTAATCAATTATCTAATATAGCGTTCGGGGGTCATTCGTGAAGATGGTTTTTTAAATGAACCACGGCCCTAAAGGATACACCTTCGGATAAGACACAGAGGACACAGAGATAAGAAAGAAGAGAGTTTTTCATAAATCATTTAGGATTGCTATAGCTTATTTCAACTATTAATATGAACTCAGAAATTAAATTTCAGCAAATAGAACACGAATCTTCCCAAGCAGTTATTTCTTTTGATAATGGAACGACATTTAAAATTAATAAGCTGATGGAACGAATCAATAGCTTTTTTACACAATTAGTATTGAAAAATTTATCAGAACAACTGAAACAGGCTGGTTTAGGAACTCCTCCTAATCAACAAGATAACTGGAATAAAGGTGTAGCAGCAGAAATACTCAAACCTCAATCTGGAGAGTGGAAAAAAGGTAAAGTAAGAATGAGGGTTATCTTAGAATTTTGTCCTAATGAGCCAGAAGAAACACAAGATGATAATCTGCGACAAAAGGTTAATTCCCTCGATGATATTCGTCAAACCATGACTTGATCGTGTCCAAAACACCGCGAATTAACATACCTCAATCTGTCAAGAAATATGTCTTGCAGCGCAACAACTATCAATGCCAAAGTTGTGGAAAAAAGAACACCGAAACTAAGCTGAATATAGACCATATTATCCCTCTGGCAAAAGGTGGTAGCAACGACATAAGCAACTTGCAAGTTTTGTGTAGCAAATGCAATCAAATAAAGAAAGCTAATTTTGATGCTCGTTTTCAGCGTTATTATGATTAAATGTCTTGTCTAGTATTGAAAATAATTTAATAAACTTCAATTAAAATAAAAAGCGATCTCTGTAATCTGTCATTTTTTTGCAGTGCAAGCGAAATCGTACGTAAAATACTCTCAAAGCTTGCCTTTGTCTTTAAATTCATCAAAATAAGATTGCAAACCTCACTCTAGGCAATGACATAATTGTTCTCAAGGAAACAATAATCGCGTTATACTTAGCTAAGTTTATTAAACTAAGTTATGAAACAGATTAATATTCACGAGGCTAAAACCAATCTATCTAAGCTTCTAGAAAAAGTAGAATCAGGAGAAAAAATCATTATTGCCAACCGTGGAGTACCCAAGGCAATCTTAAGCAAGTATATTCCCGCCAATTCAGCTTCAGACAGTCCTTTGGGCAGGTATGCTGGACAAATTAAAGTTAGTGATGATTTTGATGACGAAGATAATGAAATTAACAAACTCTTCGGTATCTAGTACATGAGATATTTACTGGACACCTGTACCTGGATTTTTTTGCTAAGCGATCGATGCAGGTTGAGTAAGCAACAGCAAGAAGCAATCTTGAATCCTCAGAATCAAATATATCTTTCGGTTGTTTCCGCTTGGGAGATGTCCATCAAAATAGCTAAAGGAAAACTTGAACTACCCAAACCTTTAGATGAACTCATTTTTGAATCTTGCGTCAAAGATGGATACATAGTTGTAGATTTAGATATTTTTAGCGTTCTTAACAGCAAAAAGCTACCTCCTCATCATCAAGATCCTTTCGATCGAATGTTAATATCTCAGGCGATTAATAATGACCTGACTGTTATTACAATAGATTCAAAGTTTGCTAATTACGATGTCAAACTACTTTATTAGTTTATCTCCTTTGAATTGTCGATAATATTAGTGATTTGCGTAAATGTGATCGCCCTACAATTTGCTAAACTAGTATGTACATTAATACGTACATTAGTTTATGTTTTCTTACGAAATTACTAATCCTACTGATGCTAGAAAAGGATTTTTTAAATTACTAGAACAGGTAGCCCAAAACCATGAGGTATATATTGTTAATCGACGTGATGGCGAAAATGTGGCTTTAATTTCTGAATCAGATCTGACTAGCTTAATCGAAACTGTATATCTGTTGCGTTCTCCTGCCAATGGTAGTCGTTTGTTAAATGCGATCGCCGAATCTCAGTCAGGAAGAATCAAGCCTCAAACAGTAGCAGAATTAAAGCAAGAGTTAGGAATTGATGGCGAAGAAGAAGAAACAACCGAAGAATAATAAAATTGAGCCATTACAGCCTGTTATTTATCGCGTTCCTGGCTTTAGTTCTCAGTTCAAAGAAGATTTGGGTTGGTGGTTCAAACAAGATGCCAAAAAAGCTTATAAAATCTTGGATCTGGTAACAGTAGTAATGCAAGATCCTTTTAAGGGAATTGGCAAACCCGAACCTCTCAAATATATGGATGCTAATATTTGGTCAAGAAGGATCGATCTAGAACATAGATTTATTTATCAAATTAATCAAAACCAAATAGACTTTTTGGCTTGTAGGTTTCATTATGAATAAATAATTGCGATCGCCTTCATCTTCAAACTCATTAAAATGAAGTTGCAAAAATGGCTTTAAGCAGTGAAGTAATTTAGGATAACGAGTAATATTACATCTCTATAAAAGCTATGAAAGCAATTGAAGTAACAGGAACAGTAGACCGACAAGGGCAACTTTCTCTCGATCAACCCTTAAGTGTAGATGAAGCTACTCGCGTTCGCGTGATTGTTCTAGTTTCAGAAAAACAAGAAGAAGAATTGTTAGAATCTCCCCAAGAAAGTTTTCGCCAGGGATGGAAAGACGCAATAACTGGCAATACTATACCAGTATCCCAGCTTTGGGATGGAATTGATGCAGATTGAAGTAACTGCAAGATTCAAACGAGATTTACGGATTTTAGCCAAGAAATATCGCAGTATCCGCCGAGATATTCAACCAGTTATTAATCAGTTAGAAACAGGAGAATTGCCAGGCGATAAAGTTACAGGCATTGGCTATACTATTTTCAAGCTAAGAGTTAAAAACAGCGATATTCAAAAAGGTAAGAGTGGTGGTTATAGAGTTATCTATTTTCTTAAAACAACAGATAATATAATTTTGGTAACTATTTATTCTAAATCGGAAAGAGAAGATATTTCTGCCAAAGAAATTAAACAAATATTGAGTGAGTTTGAATCACAAAAATGATTTAACGTGATTTATCCTTTTAGTTCCAAAAGTTTAATCAATAAAGAGATCGCATTCTAATTGCGCAAACAATGTATGAAAAGTTGATAATTATTACTCGCGATCGCAAAATTAAAGCTTATAAAGTCAAAACTATTAAATGTCGATAATATAGTTGATTTTTAGAAATGCGATCGCCACATTAGACCTAAATTTCTTCAGGTCTAATGTGGCGAAATCAAAACAAATCGTAGAGAATAGACTATTTGATCTATTCTGAAGAGTTACATTATTTAAAAGAATTGGATGTCGATGGAATAATTACAACAAACTGGGACTTATTACCAGAAATTCTTTAATAAAAGTCTGAGCGAAATCATTCAAGAATATCCTCCAGAAAAAGTAGCTAAATACATTCCTTTTATTTCTGTAGGAAGCATTGATTTAGATATAGTGTGGCAATTTCTAATAAAAAATGAAGGGCATTACATAAGTAATCAAACATCTTATGCTACTACCTTTAGAAAAGTCGCCTGTCTATACGATAAGTTGAAATATGGATGGTAATAATGTCATATATGGATTTGCTTACTATCTGCGATCGCCTTTCCTCCAATCTTTAAAATTGTCAAAAATCATCCTTGCCAAAAACATACAAGTTCATGTATCATTGGTGATTGTGGTTAAAACTGGCAAATCTCACCTTATAGATAATAGATATAACAATCTAATCATCCCCCTTAGTTAAAAGATTCACCTCTAAAGACTGGATAAGGGAGTTTTTACAAAAGATAAAAACAAACTTGTTATGGGGTAAGTGAGAAATTTATAGGATTTGCTACCTCCTTGTAGGAAACTAAGGAATTTATTTCTTTAAGTCTTTGAGGATTAAAGGTAACTTCGATTAGAAACAGTTAACGCTGAATCTAGCTGTAAATCTTAGAAAAAATTATATATTTGCTGCTGTACATCTTAGATATAGCGGTTTGACCAAAAGTTCGTTTGTGTTTAGGCAGAAACGCTTCTTATGGTGAATACCCTTTCGAGATGGTTATTTTTTTGTCAGGCAAAAATGCACCGTACTGGCTAGCAGTCGTCAGCGGTGAATAACCTAACCCAAAGTTTCTGATAGTTTTTAACTAGCAGCTTCAAAAGGGATTTGTTGTGTTGCAATTATAGAGAGGCTAAAACTCGTGTCTGTCGGTATTCTTGGCACTAAAGTAGGCATGACCCAAGTTTTTGACAAGGAAACAGGAAATGCAATTCCCGTTACTGTGGTTCAAGCTGGGCCTTGTGTCGTAACTCAAATAAAAACAAAAGAAACAGACGGCTATAGCTCAATTCAAATTGGCTATGGCGAAGTCAAAGAGAAAGCTCTATCCAAACCCGAACTGGGTCACTTGGGTAAAGCAGGTGCTAGTCCTTTGCGCCATCTCAAAGAGTATCGTCTTGAAGATACTGCAAGCTATGAATTGGGTAAAGCCCTAGACATTTCTGAAATCTTCAACATAGAAACTACTGTAGATATTAGTGGCAAAACCATGGGTCGCGGTTTTGCTGGCTATCACAAACGTCACAACTTCCACCGTGGTTTGATGAGTCACGGTTCAAAGAGTCACCGCGCACCTGGTTCTACTGGTGCAGGTACAACTCCTGGTCGTACTTATCCTGGTAAGAAAATGGCTGGACGTTACGGCGGTAAGCAGGTAACTACTCGCAAACTCAAAGTTGTCAAAGTTGATGCAGAGCAAAACTTGTTACTCATCAAGGGTGCAGTCCCAGGTAAGCCTGGAACTTTGCTTAGTATTTCTCCCAGCAATATTGTTGGAAAGTAATCGCAGCTTGTCGGTTATTCAAAAACAACTAGAAAGATAATAAACAAATAACTATGGTTAATTGTGTAGTCAAAAATTGGCAGGGGGAAGATGCTGGAGAAGCAACCCTAGAATTTAAAGTCGCCAAAGAAGAAAATGCAGAACATATCGTTCACAGAGCATTAGTTCGCCAATTAAATAACGCTCGTCAAGGTACTGCTTCTACTAAAACTCGCTCGGAAGTTCGTGGTGGTGGACGCAAACCCTGGAGACAAAAAGGAACTGGACGCGCTCGTGCGGGTTCGATTCGTTCTCCCCTATGGCGTGGTGGTGGTGTGATCTTTGGACCCAAGCCTAGAGATTACAGCACTAAAATGAATCGCAAGGAAAGACGCTTGGCTTTGAGAACAGCTTTTTCTACTCGTACAGACGATCTAATTGTCGTTGAAGATTTTAATTCTGAATTTGACCGTCCTAAAACCAAAGACTTTATTGAAGCTTTAGGGCGTTGGGGTGTCGGTACTGAAGAGAAAGTATTATTGATTCTCAAAGAAGTTTCCGACAACGTAAACTTATCTACGCGCAACATTGCCAAAGTCAAAATGATTAAGGCGACTAACCTCAATGTTGCTGACATTCTTCACGCTAACAAGCTAATCGTTAGCAAAGATGCAATTGAACAGATCCAGGAGGTTTACGGTGACAGTTAAAAACACAAGTAGATATCAAGAAAGAGATTTAGCAGATTTAATCTTGAAGCCGATCATTACAGAGAAAGGCACAATCCAAATGGAGCTAAACAAATACGTCTTTGATGTATTGCCCAAAGCTACCAAGCCCGATATCAAAGCGGCGATTGAAAGCTTGTTTGATGTCACAGTTACTAAGGTAAATACCTTGACTCTACCCCGCAAAAAACGTCGTGTAGGTAGATTTATTGGTTATAAAGCTCAATACAAAAGAGCAATTGTAACTCTCAAAGAAGGAGACAGCATCGGCTTGTTCCCAGACGTATAAAGACGTAAGCAAATCAATCGAACTCGAAAAAGCTAAGTTTAAGCAAATTATGGGTACTCGTTCATTTAGACCATATACTCCAGGGACACGCCAAGCAGTAGTCCCCGATTTTTCGGAAATTACTAAAAGTAAACCAGAAAAATCTTTAACCAAATATAAACACCGTAAAAAAGGTCGCAACAACCGTGGTGTAATCACTAGTCGTCGTCGTGGTGGTGGACACAAGCGTCTTTACCGCATTATCGATTTTCGTCGTGACAAGCGCAATATGACCGCAGAAGTAATTGCGATCGAGTACGATCCCAACCGCAATGCTCGTATCGCTTTGGTACAGTACGAAGATGGCGAAAAACGCTATATATTAGCTGCTGTAGGCATGAAAGTAGGTACGCCTATTATCGCCAGCGAAGATGCACCGATTGAAATAGGAAATGCTTTACCCCTAAGCAAAATGCCTTTGGGTGAAACTATTCACAACGTCGAGCTAATTGCTGGTCGTGGCGGACAAATCGTTCGTGCTGCTGGTGCTGCGGCTAAGGTAATGGCAAAAGAAGGTGATTATGTAACTATCGGTCTTCCTTCCAAGGAAGTACGCATGGTACGCAAAGAATGCTACGCCACTATCGGACAGGTTGGTAACGTCGAATACCGTAACCTCAAACTAGGTAAGGCGGGTAAAATGCGCCACCGAGGGAGAAGACCCGAAGTTCGTGGTAGTGCGATGAACCCTTGCGACCACCCTCATGGTGGTGGTGAAGGACGTGCTCCTATTGGTAGAAGTGGTCCTGTATCCCCCTGGGGTAAACCAGCACTGGGTAAGAAAACTCGTAAGAAAAACAAACCCAGCAACAAACTAATTGTTCGTCGCCGTCGTTAATTCACTGTTGAACTTAAAAATATGAGTCGTTCTTTAAAAAAAGGGCCTTTTATCGCCGATAGCTTAATGAGAAAAATCGAAAAGCTAAACGCGAACAACAAAAAAGAAGTAATCAAAACTTGGTCGAGATCCTCTACCATTTTGCCCTTGATGGTGGGACATACCATCGCCGTCCACAACGGTCGCCAACACATTCCCGTGTTTATCAGCGATCAAATGGTGGGACATAAATTAGGAGAATTCGCTCCAACCCGTACCTTTAGGGGTCATGCTAAAGGTGACAAAAAAGGGAGACGCTAGATACCAGATATCACTATGGCTATAGATACTAATAACGAAGTAAAAGCGATCGCCAAATATATCCGTATGTCTCCTTTTAAGGTCAGACGGGTATTAGACCAAATTCGCGGTCGTCAATATCGAGAAGCTCTAATTATTCTCGAATTCATGCCTTACAAAGCTTGCGATCCCATCCTCAAAGCATTGAGATCCGCTGTAGCTAATGCAGAACATAACAACGGTTTAGATCCTGCAACCTTGGTCGTCAGTCAAGCCTTTGCTAATGGTGGCCCTGTTCTCAAACGTTATCGTCCTAGAGCGCAAGGTCGAGCTTACCAAATCCGTAAGCCAACCTGTCACATCACTGTGGCTGTCGCGCCAGAAGTAACCGATTAGAAGTTTAATTAATTACTATTTGAGAGGAAACATTTGTGGGACAAAAGATACACCCAACGGGTTTTCGTTTAGGGGTCACTAAAGAACACCAGTCTTGCTGGTATGCAGACACTAAACGTTACCCAGAATTATTACAAGAAGATCGCAAGATCAGAGATTACGTTAACAAAGAATTGAGCAATGCAGGCATTTCTCAAGTCAAAATTGAGCGCAAAGCCGATCAAATCGATTTAGCAATTCATACTGCTAGACCTGGTGTGGTAGTTGGTCGTGGTGGTTCGGGAATCGAAAAACTACGTAACGAACTACAGGCAAAAGTGGGCAACGCTCGCCAAATTCGGATTAACGTTATTGAAGTACCCCGCGTTGATGCAGATGCAGCTCTAATCGCCGAGTACATCTGCCAACAACTAGAACGAAGAGTTTCTTTTCGTCGTGTTGTACGTCAGGCAGTACAAAGAGCGCAACGCGCTGAAGTTTTGGGAATCAAAATTCAGGTCAGCGGACGTTTAAATGGAGCAGAAATTGCTCGTACAGAATGGGTTAGGGAAGGTCGAGTCCCTCTACACACCCTTAGAGCCGATATTGATTACTCTTATCGCACCGCGTTGACTATCTATGGAATTCTTGGCGTTAAGGTATGGGTATTTAAAGGCGAAATTATTCCAGGGCAAGAAGAAGCAGCAGCTACACCTAGCCAAGCTCCCCGCCGTCAGCGTCGTCGTCAGAAATTTGACGATCGCTCAGAATAACTTTAACTATATTTATTTAGCACAATACTAAGACTATGCTTAGTCCCAGAAGAACGAAATATCGCAAACAACATCGCGGTCGCATGAGAGGAATGGCTCATCGTGGCAATACCTTAAACTTCGGTGATTTTGCACTCCAAGCTACTGAACCTTCTTGGATTACTGCCAGACAAATCGAGGCTGCTCGTCGAGCGATGACTCGTTATGTCAAAAGGGGTGGTAAGATTTGGATTCGGATTTTCCCCGACAAACCTGTTACCATGCGCCCTGCTGAAACAAGAATGGGTTCTGGTAAAGGTTCTCCCGAATTTTGGGTAGCAGTAGTTAAGCCTGGTCGAATCATGTTTGAAATGGCTGGTGTTCCTGAAGATATAGCCAAAGAAGCAATGCGATTGGCAGCCCAAAAACTCCCAATTAAGACTAAATTTATTACTCGCGATGAGGATTATAAATAATGGCTTTACCTAAAATAGAAGATGCCAGAAAGCTAGAGGGTGACGACCTATCAGCAGAGATTTTAGCCGTTAAGCGAGAACTATTTCAACTTCGTTTAGAGCAAGCTACTCGTCGTTTAGAAAAACCCCATTTATTCAAGCACGCCAAACACCGTTTGGCACAGCTATTAACCGTAGAACGCGAGCGCGAAATCGCTGCTGAAAAAGGAGAATAGAACATGGCAGTTAAAGAAAGAGTAGGAGAGGTGGTTAGCGACAAAATGGATAAAACCATTGTTGTAGCTATTGAAAACCGTTCTCCTCACCCCAAATACGGCAAAATTGTCGTCCGAACTAAAAAATATAAAGTTCATGACGCGGAGAACCAATGCAAAATTGGCGATCGCGTCAGGATTAAAGAAACTCGTCCCCTCAGTAAAACTAAACGCTGGACGGTCGAGGAAATTATTGAATCCAGACAATCCTAACTCCAATCAACTCAATTTCCCCGATCGAGAGTAAACATGATTCAACAACAAACCTATCTAAATGTCGCTGACAACAGTGGCGCGCGTAAGCTGATGTGCTTGCGTGTAATTGGCAAAGGGAACTGTCCCTATGCTTTTATCGGCGATGTCGTAGTGGCAGTAGTCAAAGATGCTCTACCCAACATGGGTGTCAAAAAATCCGAAGTCGTTAAGGCGGTAATTGTTCGCACCAAGCAAACAGTAAGTCGTCCTAGTGGCATGAGTATCCGTTTTGATGATAATGCTGCGGTAATTATCAACGAACAAGGAAGCCCTAGAGGTACTCGTGTATTTGGCCCTGTCGCCAGAGAATTAAGAGAGAGAAACTTCACTAAAATTGTTTCTTTAGCTCCAGAGGTAATCTAAATGGCAAAAGCAAAGAAAGCACCGATCCGCTACAAAATGCACGTCAAAAAAGGAGATACTATCCAGGTAATCTCAGGGCGTGACAAGGGTAAAGTAGGTGCAATAACCAGCACTAATCCCAAAACCAGTCAAGTAATTGTCGAGGGAGTTAACGTACGCACCAAGCACGTTAAACCCCAACAAGAAGGAGAATCTGGTCAGATTGTGACCTTTGAAGCTCCTATTCATAGTTCTAACGTGATGCACTACTCCCAAAAAGAAAAAACTGTCAGTCGTGTGGGTTATACCTTCACTGACGACGGTCGCAAAGTGCGAATGCTCAAAAAAACTGGCGAAGTTATCGACTAGTTTTGACCTATTTGAGCGCGTTGATAATTTTAAATTTATAGTATCCTGACCAAGCCCAGGAAAAAATCATCATCATGCCAAAACCATTAAAGACCAGATATCAAGAAGATATCGTACCCAAGCTAACCGAACAATTTAGCTTTAGTAACGTTCACCAAGTTCCCAGAGTAGTCAAAATTACGATTAATCGTGGTCTAGGCGAAGCATCTCAAAATGCCAAAGCTTTAGAATCTTCTATTCGCGAACTAACCGTAATTACAGGACAAAAGCCTGTAGTTACTAGAGCCAAAAAAGCGATCGCCTCATTTAAAATCCGTGAAGGAATGCCCGTTGGCGTGATGGTTACTCTCCGCGGAGAAAAAATGTACGCCTTCCTAGAAAGATTGATCGCCTTAGCATTACCTCGTATTCGCGATTTTCGTGGGATTAGTCCCAAGAGTTTTGACGGTCGTGGTAACTACAGTCTGGGCGTACGCGAGCAGCTCATGTTCCCCGAAATTGAATACGATAGCATCGATCAAATTAGAGGGATGGATATTTCCATCGTTACTTCTGCAGCTAATGATGAAGAAGGACGAGCTTTACTCAAAGAAATGGGAATGCCTTTTCGCGACAATTAACATCCTTAGTATCTAAAAATTAAAAATAGGAAATAATGGCAGCAACCGATACTATTTCAGATATGCTGACCCGCATCCGTAATGCCTGTATGGTCAAGCATCAAACCACCCAAGTTCCTTCCACTCGTATGACAAGAGCGATCGCTCAAGTGCTGCAAAGTGAAGGTTTTATTGAGAGCTTTGAAGAAACTGGGGAAATTCCTCAAAAATTCATTGTTATTTCCCTCAAATATAAGGGCAGAAGTCGTCAACCAATCATCAGTACTCTCAAAAGAGTTAGCAAACCAGGACTACGAGTTTACTCTCGTAAAAAAGATATTCCTCGCGTCCTTGGTGGTATTGGTATTGCGATCGTTTCCACTTCTCGTGGAGTAATGACAGACAGAGAAGCTCGCAGCCAAGGAGTTGGTGGCGAAATCCTTTGTTATGTTTGGTAATTAAACAGGAGGACTAAAAAATGTCTCGTATTGGCAAATTGCCTATTCCGATTCCTGACAAAGTAACCGCGCAGATTTCAGGACAGCATATAACAATCAAAGGTCCAAAAGGAACTCTTGAGCGAGAAATTCCTGAACCCATCGAAGTTAAACAAGAAGGAAATACTATCGTAGTAGCTCCGACTAATGGCTCTCGTATTGGTCGCCAGCGTTACGGCTTGTCCCGTACTTTAATCGCCAATATGGTAGATGGAGTTTCTCAAGGATTTCAAAAGCGGCTGGCAATCCAAGGTGTTGGTTATAGAGCCCAAGCCCAAGGCAAAAAATTGACTCTTAATGTTGGTTATAGTAAACCCGTTGAGATGGAAATGCCAGAAGGGATTGATGTGACGGTAGAAAATAGAAATACTGAAGTCATTGTTAGTGGCATTAATAAAGAAGTAGTGGGCAATGTGGCTGCCCGTATCAGAGCAGTCAGACCTCCAGAACCCTATAAAGGTAAAGGAATACGCTACTTTGACGAACAGGTAAGACGCAAAGCTGGTAAGACAGGTAAGTAGAAATCATGAAGCTTTCACGCAAAGAATCCGTAAAACGCCGTCACCGACGGGTACGCAAAAAAGTCAGCGGTACTCCCGAACGCCCTCGTTTGTGTGTTTTTCGCTCCAACAATCATATTTATGCCCAAGTTATTGATGATGTAGCACAACACACCTTAGCAGCAGCATCGGACTTCAATGTCGCTAAAACAACTTCAGGTGCTACTTGTGAAATTTCGGCTGAAGTAGGTAAGCTAATAGCCGAACGGGCTAAAGAAAAAGGAGTTGCCAAAGTAGTATTTGATCGCGGTGGTAATCTTTATCACGGTCGGGTCAAAGCTTTAGCAGATGCAGCCCGCGAAGCTGGCTTAGACTTTTAAGATAGCTATAAGCTATAAGCCATAAGCTATAAGCATAATCAATTTGCTAATTTATTCTGGTTTTGGGTATTGTGTTGATTCACACTAAATACAGTTAAGTAGCAATCCGCGATCGCGCTTTGGCTAAAAGCTAAAAGCTAAAAGCTAGTTAGAGCAAAATATAAAAAATAATAACTATGGCTAATAAATCTAACAAGTCGCGCAAAAAAGGTCGCGCTAAAGATAAAGACTCAGCTTGGCAAGAGCGGGTAGTACAAATTCGCCGAGTCAGCAAAGTAGTCAAAGGTGGTAAGAAACTGAGTTTCCGCGCCATTGTGGTCGTTGGTAATGAAAAAGGACAGGTTGGCGTTGGTGTTGGTAAAGCTGCCGATGTCATTGGTGCTGTTCGCAAAGGCGTTGCTGATGCCAAAAAACAGCTAGTAGAAGTTTCTTTAACTAAAGCTAGTTCTATCGTCCACATAACTAATGGTGTTGCTGGTGGGGCAAAAGTATTTATGCGCCCTGCTGCTCCTGGTACTGGGGTAATTGCTGGTGGTGCGGTACGTACTGTACTCGAACTTGCTGGAGTCAAAAACATTTTGGCAAAACAGCTAGGTTCAAACAGTCCCTTAAACAATGCTAGAGCTGCGATCGATGCTTTGGCTGGTCTTCGTACCTTCGCCGAAGTAGCAAGGGAAAGGGATATTTCGATAGAACAACTATACGCTTAATCATTGAACATTTATCATTGAGCATTTATCACAATGAAACTGGAAAATCTGAGCCCGAAACAAGGTTCAAAAAGACGCAAACGTAGAGTTGGTCGTGGTATTGCAGCAGGTCAAGGAGCTAGCTGTGGGTTTGGTATGCGCGGTCAAAAATCTCGTTCTGGTACAGGAACCAAAGCAGGATTTGAAGGGGGGCAAATGCCTCTTTATCGCCGAGTTCCTAAACTCAAGCATTTTACTTTAATTAACCAAAAACATTACACCACCATTAATGTTGAATCATTAAGTTCTCTTACTGCTAATAGTGAAGTAACTTTAGCTTCCTTAATGGAAAGCGGTATTGTAACTACTAATGATGGACCTTTAAAAATTTTGGGCAACGGAGAATTATCTGTAGCCTTAAATGTAAAAGCTGCAGCTTTTACAAAGAGTGCAGTTCAAAAAATTGAGGCTGCAGGTGGTAGTTGCGAGGTTATTGCCTAATTAGCAAATAACGGGATTGGTATATCATAAGTAACGAAGGTATAAGATTAAGTTTATATAAGATTTCTTCGTAAATAGCTTATTTAGTACCAAGTATATAAAGAGGTAAACCTGCATGGTTAGAGAAAAAACTCCATCAGCACAGGAGACTTTTTTACAAATGGCCCAAGCAGCAGGTCTTCGTGGCAGACTGCTTGTAACCATTGGTCTTCTAGTGTTAGTCAGACTGGGTGTATTTATACCCGTTCCAGGGATCGATCGCGAGATCTTTGGCAATTTTATTAGCAATTCAGGTAATGCCTCCATCGTAGGATTTTTAGATATCTTTACTGGTGGTGGTATTTCTGCGTTGGGTATTTTCGCGTTGGGTATTTTGCCCTTCATTAATGCTTCGATCATTATGCAGTTATTGGCAACTGCGATCCCCACTTTAGAGGATTTACAAAAAAATGAAGGAGAAGCGGGAAGACGCAAAATTTCTCAGATTACTCGCTACGTAGCTTTGGGCGGAGCAATTATTCAGAGTTTTGGGATTACTTTAGGACTTCTGGTTAATAATGGCATTATTGAAAGAAGCATTTTTCCCATTGGTGAAACTGTACTAGCTTTGACGGCTGGCTCAATGTTCGTGATGTGGATTTCAGAACTAATTACTGACAAAGGTATTGGTAATGGTGCTTCACTATTGATTTTTGTCAACATTGTAGCAGTGCTACCTAGAACACTGGGAAACACTATCGAATACGCTCAAAGCGGTGGAAGAGAAGCAATCGCGCAAGTAATAATTTTGCTATTAGTTTTCTTGACTATGATTGTCGGTATTGTCTTTATCCAAGAAGGTACTCGCCGTATTCCGATTATCTCCGCACGCCGTCAGGTAGGTAGAAGAGTATATCGCGAAAGAAGTAACTATCTTCCCTTGAGGTTAAATCAAGGTGGAGTTATGCCAATTATTTTTGCTTCTTCTGTCTTATTCTTACCTGCACAGTTGATCGGTTTTATACCTGGTCAAGGAGCAGTTAAAAATATATTTACCCAGATTGCTAGTGCAATTCAGCCAGGAAACTGGGCTTATGTTGCAGTTTATCTGGTCTTAATTTTATTCTTTAGCTACTTCTATGCTTCTTTGATCGTTAATCCTGTTGATATGTCCCAAAACTTGAAAAAGATGGGCGCATCTATTCCAGGCATTAGACCAGGAAAAGCTACAAGTGCCTATTTAGAAAAAGTTCTCAATCGCTTAACTCTTTTGGGGGCAATATTTTTAGGTTTAGTAGCTACTGTACCTACCTTAGTAGAAAGTGCTATTCCAGCAGGTACTACAGTATTTAGCGGTTTTGGTGCAACATCTCTACTAATTTTGGTGGGTGTGGCGATTGATACGGCAAAACAGATTCAAACCTACGTAATTTCTCAACGTTACGAAGGGATGGTCAAACAGTAAAGCTGTTTTATATAAAAGCGAGTCTTGAATTAATCTAGATTCGCACTATTAACTTTTTAATTTGAACAATAGCTTTAAGTTTTAAGTTTTAAGCGTCGAGACTATCAAGTTTGATTATTCTCTTGATTAGCTTACAGCTTATAGTTCTTCAGGTTCGGTAAGTATTAGTTGCAATTCAACTATACGCGACTAATTAGGGCATAATCTGGAAGTTTCCGCGTCTATGTTAGCGAGTATCGCTAGTCTGGGGTGGAGACTGCCCAGATGATGACCGACCAGGGAAACGTATTGCCCGACAAGGTTTATATCCAATCTTCGTGTCTTGCGTCGTCTCTAAGTGGATCAACCTTGGGATCTGCTTTAGTATAACCTGGGTTAACTCTCACTTATAGCTAATCCTATAGCGGTTTTAATAATTAAATATGACAAAACGACTAATATTTCTTGGCCCCCCTGGTGCGGGAAAAGGGACTCAAGCACAAGTATTATCTGAAAATCACCAGATTCCTCATGTTTCTACTGGAGACATTTTAAGGGCTGCGGTAGGGCAGCAGTCACCTTTAGGCAAACAGGCAAAAGATTACATGAATCGGGGAGAATTAGTTCCCGATACGTTAATTTTAAACTTGATTCAAGATCGTTTGTCCTACGAAGATACGGCTAATGGTTGGATATTAGATGGTTTTCCCAGGAATGTCAACCAAGCTACTTTTCTAGAAGAGTTATTAGCTAAATTAAATCAAAGTGCCGACTGCGTACTAAATTTGTCAGTACCAGACGAGGTTTTGGTAGAAAGGTTGTTAGCCAGAAAAAGAAAAGATGACAATGAATCAACTATTCGTCGTCGTCTAGAAATTTATCATCAAGACACAGTACCAGTAATTAACTTTTATCAAAAGAAAGAAACCCTCAAGACTATTGATGGTAATCAAACTATGGAGGAAGTAACTAAATCATTGAGTGAGGCTATTAGCGAATCTTAATTTTTAACTTACAAGAGAGATTATAATCAATTGATTTTTTCTAGTAAATAAAATGGAAAAAATCAAAAGTTCGATCAAGCTCTTAAAAAAACTTGCTTAGTAAACCGATAAATAATCAAAACAATTAGCAACTGTCGATCAAGAATTAGCGGAGAATAGACCATTGGCTAAACAAGATTTAATTGAAATGGAAGGGACTGTCACAGAGTCTCTTCCAAATGCAATGTTTCGCGTCGATCTCGATAATGGCTTTAATGTCTTAGCTCATATTTCGGGTAAAATTCGGCGCAACTACATCAAAATATTACCTGGGGATCGAGTCAAGGTAGAACTAACCCCTTATGACTTGACCAAAGGAAGAATAACTTATCGCCTCAAAAACAAGTAAGTATCTGGTTTTCGAGGTGGTTAAATCCTATTTGACGTAGAAACTCAATTATAGATATAATAATAGGCTTGCAATATGGCCAGGAATAGGCATGAAAGTTAGACCATCAGTAAAAAGAATGTGCGAAAAGTGCCGTGTCATCAAAAGACGCGGACGGGTAATGGTAATTTGTAGCAGTAATCCTAAGCATAAACAACGCCAAGGATAATTGCCTACTAATTTAGGTTACGAATCAAAATTGAATCAATGGATCGTCCCATTGGGAGCAAAGACTCATTTTTGGGCAAAAACAAAAAACAACAGTAAATAGGGAGTAAAAACGTGGCACGGATTTCTGGCGTAGACCTTCCTCGCGATAAACGTGTAGAAATTGCACTGACTTACATTTTTGGTGTAGGTTTATCGCGGGCACAAAAAGCGATCGCCGAAACTGGAGTAAATCCAGATACTAGAGTTAGAGACTTGTCTGATGAAGACGTTACTAAGCTAAGGGGCTATATCGAAGACAACTATCAAGTCGAAGGTGACTTGAGACGTTGGGAAGCGATGAATATTAAGCGTTTAGCCGATATTGGCACTTATCGCGGTCGCCGTCATCGTATGGGTTTACCTCTTCGGGGTCAAAGAACTCGTACCAACGCTCGCACTAGAAGGGGTAGGAGATTAACTGTAGCTGGTAAAAAGAAAGCTCCAGGTAAGAAATAAGTAAATTCAGTACATTACGTAATCAGTAATTAAGTAATATGGCGCAACCAAAAAGAAGAACTGGCGCAAAGAAAAATAAAAAGAACGTCCCCAATGGTGTGGCTCACATCCAGTCTACGTTCAATAACACTATTGTCACCATCTCTGATATTAGAGGAGATGTCATATCTTGGTCTTCGGCAGGTGCCAGTGGTTTCAAAGGAGCCAAAAAAGGTACTCCCTTTGCTGCTCAAACCGCAGCAGATAGTGCAGGTCGCCGAGCAATGGATCAGGGAATGCGCCAAATAGAAGTGATGGTAAGTGGTCCTGGTGCGGGTCGTGAGACAGCAATTAGAGCTTTGCAGGGTGCAGGATTAGAAATAACTCTAATTCGCGATGTGACACCCATTCCTCATAATGGTTGTCGTCCACCCAAACGACGCAGAGTATAACAGTTAATTAGCAATTGATTACAATTGCAACGGGACAGAGTAATTAATCGATCTTGATTTACTAGATCGCTTGTCAAATAGGAGAGAAATTAGCCTGTGGCACAATTTCAAATTGAGTGTGTAGAATCTAAAACTTCAAAAAACCAGCACCAGTATAGTAAGTTCGTTCTCGAACCATTAGATAGAGGGCAGGGAACAACTTTAGGTAATGCTCTCAGACGAGTTTTGTTATCAAACCTAGAAGGAGCTGCCGTTACTGCTATCCGTATTGGTGGAGGAATGGCAAAAGATGAAAGTAAACAAGAGCATCGATTTGGGTTTGCTACCCATGAATTCGCCACTATTGAAGGGGTTAGAGAAGATGTTCTAGAGATAATTCTCAATATGAAAGAGATTGTTCTCAAGAGTTATAGTAATCAGCCTGAAATAGGTCGTTTAGTAGCTACTGGCCCTGGGACTGTTACCGCAGCACAATTTATGTTGCCCGAAGGGATCGAAACAGTAGACTCTAACCAGTACGTAGCTACCATTGCCGAAGGCACAAGCCTGGAAATGGAATTTCGTGTTGAAAAAGGTAAAGGCTATCGAGCGGTAGAAAGAGGTAAAGAAGAAGGTAGTTCCCTAGATTTTCTGCAAATTGATGCTGTTTTTATGCCTGTAACCAAGGTCAACTATAGCGTTGAAGATGCTCGCGTTGATGGTTCGGGAATTCGCGAACGCCTAATCATGGAGATATGGACCAACGGCAGCGTCAAACCAGAAGAAGCGTTATCTCAGGCAGCTGGTATTGTAGTAGATCTATTTAATCCTCTTAAAGACTTGACTCTTGAAGAAATTCAAGACGATTTCCAAGAGGATGAAGACCCCACAAGCCAAATTCCAATTGAAGAATTACAATTGTCTGTTAGAGCTTACAATTGCTTGAAACGCGCTCAGATAAATTCTGTGTCCGACTTGCTTGATTACACTCAAGAAGACTTGTTAGAAATCAAAAACTTTGGGCAAAAATCTGCCGACGAAGTAATTGAAGCCTTGCAGCAACGCTTGGGAATTACTCTACCTCAAGAAAAATCAGGTAAGTAAATATAAAAAAAGAGAAAATACCAGAAAACAATCATGCGACATCGATGTAAAGTAGCGAGGCTGGGTCTACCAGCCGACCAGAGAAAGGCATTAATGCGTTCTTTGGCAACAGAAATTATTCGACATGGTCAAATCAAAACTACTTTAATTCGTGCCAAAGCAGTACGTAGTGAAGTAGATAAAATGATTACTCTAGCTAAAGATGGTTCTTTGGCTGCCAGAAGACAGGCTCTTGCGTATATATATGATAAAGAGCTAGTCAGCGAATTATTTAATGCAGTAGGAGATCGCTATGGCAACCGTAATGGTGGCTATACTCGTATTGTTAGAACTAAACGTCGTCGTGGCGATAACGCTGAGATGGCGATTATTGAGCTAGTATAACTGGACATCAAAGTGATGGTTGTAGATAGCCAAGTAAAAGTAAACTTAGCAAATAGAGTAGCATTAGTTATTCAATATTTGGGAACTAACTTTCACGGTTGGCAAAAACAACCCAATCAAGTCAGCATTCAGGGTTCTATTGAAAATGCGATCGCTAGTGTTGTGGGTTGTCCAGTTAGAATTTATGGTGCAGGTAGGACTGATGCTGGAGTTCATGCTGCTGCTCAAGTCGCTCACTTTGAGTACTCAGGGCCAATTCCGCCCCAGAAATGGGCTAAAATAATCAACGGGAGACTACCAGAAGATATTCTAATTAGAGCTTCTGCTCGCGTTTCGGCTGATTGGCACGCCCGTTTTTCTGCTGTTTGGCGGAGATACCGTTATACGATTTATACCGATAAATGTCCGAACGTGTTTGTTAATCAAACCTGTTGGCACTACTATCAGTCTGTATTGCAAGAGTCTTTGATTCAAGAAGCTTTGAATCCTTTACTCGGAAGACACGAGTTATCCGCCTTCAAGCGAACTGGTTCGGCTCGAGCTGACTCTTTAGTAGAGATACAAGCTATTGAGTGCTATCGTCAAGGAGCTTTTTTGCATTTAGAGATTCAAGCGGATGGTTTTTTGTACGGTATGGTGCGTTTACTAGTGGGAATGCTAGTAGAAGTAGGAAAAGGAGCGCGATCTCCTGAAAGCTTCACCGAAGTTTGGCAAAATCAACGTCGAGAAGAAGTAAAGTATTCTGCTCCAGCCAAGGGCTTATGCTTACTGAGGGTTGGTTATCCAGAATTTCCTTTTACTAAACAACTATGGTTTGACACCCAGCCTAATTTTCATTTAGCTCACTAATCTTATTTAAAATTATTCACAAAATACTATCACCACCGAAATGAACAAAACTCCTTTACCAACCAAAGAAAATCTCGAAATGAAATGGTACGTAGTCGATGCCGAGGGGCAACGCTTAGGACGTCTGGCTACAGAAATCGCGATGATTTTACGCGGTAAAAATAAACCCAGTTTTACTCCTAATATAGATACTGGAGACTTCGTAGTTGTAATTAACGCTGAAAAAGTAGTCGTCACTGGTAGAAAAAACGAGCAAAAGCTTTATCGCCGTCACTCTGGTAGACCTGGGGGAATGAAGACAGAAACTTTTGACCAGCTACAAAACAGAATTCCTGAACGAATTATTGAAAAAGCTGTCAAAGGAATGCTGCCTAAAAATGCGATGGGTCGCAAACTGTTTACCAAACTCAAAGTATATACAGGGGCGGATCACCCTCATGCAGCTCAGTCTCCTGAAACTTTGACTATCAACACTATTCCAGCGAGGAACTAAAACATGGAAGGAACACAAGATAAAGTAGTATATTGGGGTACAGGTCGTCGCAAATCTGCGATCGCCCGCGTTCGCCTAGTACCAGGTGAAGGTAAGCTGATGGTTAACGGCAAATCTGGAGAAGATTATTTTAATCGTATTCCCAGTTATTTAATGTCGATCAAAGGTCCATTGGAAACCTTAGGTTTTGAAAGTGAATACGATATTTTGGTTAATGCTCATGGTGGAGGTTTAACAGGTCAAGCTGATGCTGTTAAGCTAGGCGTAGCTAGAGCATTGTGTAAGCAAGACCCTAATAATCGTCAGCCTCTGAAAACCGAAGGGTTCTTAACTCGCGATCCCCGCTGTAAAGAGCGTAAGAAATATGGTTTGAAGAAAGCCAGAAAAGCGCCTCAATTCTCCAAACGATAAATATTCAAAGCTATTAGCTTTTAGCCATTAGCTTTTAGCTTAAAGACTGCATTTTTCTAATGATGAAAAATTAGATTGAATTTATTTAATGGCTATCTATATAAAGCAATAAAGATTTTTTTGAGAGAAAAATAAAATGCCCAAATCTGATATACATCCCACCTGGTATCCAGACGCTAAAGTCATTTGCAACGGTGAAGTTGTGATGACCGTTGGCGCAACTCAGCCTGAAATCAACGTAGATGTTTGGTCTGGCAATCATCCTTTTTATACTGGAACGCAGAAGATTATCGATACAGAAGGACGAGTCGATCGCTTTTTGCGTAAGTACGGTATGCTCGATGCTACTGAGGAAGCTGAATCTGACGCAGAGAAGTAGCAATTTAATACAGATAATATACCCAGTGGTTAGCTTTGATTGACTGCTGGGTTTGTTGTATTTTTGCTTATTTTTTAAGTTAATTACCCTACTTAAACTAGGAGAAGATTGATGGCCCAAGCCTATTTATTAGACAAACTGAAATCTGTCAAACAAACTTTTGAAGAACTTACTCTTCGTTTAGCCGATCCTGATATTGCGACTAACCCTGATGAATTGCAGAAGGTAGCTAAGGCTCGTTCTTCTTTAGAAGAAACTGTGATCACTTATCAAAAATGGCTTGAAGCCACAGAAGAGTTAGCTGGAGCCAAAGAAATTCTTAAAGAAGCCGTCGATCCAGAAATGAAAGAGATGGCTAGCATGGAAGTTAGTGAGCTTGAAGAGCAAATAGAAACATTAGAAAAGAAACTCAAAGTTCTATTATTGCCTAGCGATCCCAATGATGATAAAAACATCATGTTAGAAATTCGTGCGGGTACAGGAGGAGATGAGGCGAGTATTTGGGCAGGAGATTTAGTTCGGATGTACACTCGCTATGCCGAAAGCCAAAACTGGAAGGTTTTTTTACTCAGCGAATCAGCAGCAGATATGGGTGGTTTCAAAGAAGCGATCTTAGAAGTTACTGGAAATTCTGTATATAGCAAGCTTAAGTTTGAAGCGGGAGTACATCGAGTACAGCGAGTACCCGAAACTGAAGCAGGGGGAAGAGTACATACTTCTACCGCCACTGTAGCAGTTATGCCCGAAGTAGATGATGTGGAAGTAAAAATCGATTCCAAAGATATTGAGCTAAAAACGGCTCGCTCTGGTGGTGCTGGTGGGCAAAACGTTAACAAGGTAGAAACCGCAGTTGATTTGATTCACAAGCCTACAGGAATCAGAATCTTTTGTACCGAAGAGCGATCGCAATTGCAAAACCGCGAACGAGCTATGCAAATTTTGCGAGCTAAATTATACGATATTAAACTAGCCGAACAACAGAAGGAAGTTCGAGGTTTGAGGTTATCTCAAGTAGGTACAGGAGCGCGTTCGGAAAAAATTCGTACTTATAACTACAAAGATAATCGTATTACCGACCATCGTCTGGGTAAAAACTTTTCCTTAGCTGGTTCTTTAGAAGGAGATATTGATGTGATGGTTCAATCCTGTATTTCTCAAGATCAACAGGACAGGTTAGAAGAATTAGCCAATTCTCCCGATACAGCAGAAGGTTTGTAATAAGCAACTAAAATTGCGTTAGTGCGATCGCCTTTGTTTTTTACTGCGCTCTTAATTAACGTAAGTTCGGGATAGTCTCAAACCTTTTATTACTTCGTTGCTCATTTAATTATTTTTTTAATAAACCACAGCCAATCGCGGATACACCTTCGGATAAGACACAGAGGGGAACAATTGCTAGGCGTTGTAGCTTTTTCGATTGAGAAAAGAAAAAAGTTAAGTTTCCGAGTTTTATTTTTAACCCGAACTCACGTTAATTAGTGCGATCGCCAGTTTCTTTAATTATATTACAAATGGTTGAGACTAAAATGTCTTGGTGCGAAACTATTCCCAACCACATAAAACTCCATAAACTCCCCAAATAGCCATCGCTCTTAAATAATGACTTGCTCTAAAAGTACCAACTGGGGTAATAGCTTCGGGAGTGCGGAACTGTAAACCATTTTCATACACCTGCTCGATCACAGTTTTACTTACCCTCAATGCTTCTTCTTTCATATCCATTTGCAGCATAAAAGCCGCTATCCCAAAGTTTATTCCTGTCCATACTTCTAAGGGGTGGGTGTCATCAGGATTTACGGGACTACCATCGGGTAAAACGCCGTTGGCTATGCCATATTTACCTTGATGAAACTTGAGGAAACAGGCATCGTAGATTTTGTTTAAAGTAGCTTTAATATATTGTTCTTCCACCACGTCGGGTAAACCTAATAAACGAGCGTAGAATTGTCCACAAAGTTGATCCGCCATCACTGCATTAGATCCGCTTTCCGTATCCAGGCGATAGTATTCCCCGTTCCAAAGAGTATCATGATAAAGCGATCGCGCCTGGTGTAGCCAGCTATTATAGGTATTAATTTGATTTTCAATACCTAGAGGGAAATCTTTAGGCTGTAGGTTAGGATTCATTGGGGGATTGGCAATTAAGATTTTGCCTATTTGTACCGCTGCTTCTAAGGCGGCAATCCACAAGCCACCGCAGTAGGTACTAGCTCCCCGCAATCGCCAATCATCAAAGGTTTGATCGGGTGCGCCAGAGTTTTCAGGAATACCATCAAGATCGCGATCAAATTTCTTGAGGTATCCCAAGGTAAGAGTAATACTGTCCCAACATTCCCAGAGAAAATTAGTATCTTCCCCAGGAGTTAGTAAGTAATCTCGATATACCTGCAAGACAAAATCGCTTGGTAAGTCTTTCCACTGGTTGCAGTCTTGATAGGAAGTGTAGTTAGTTTCTTCCCAAGGATGTTCGTTAGGTGCGCCAAGATCGTGGGGAGTTGCGCCACCTTCTTTTCTAATAGCACTCGATCCGTCGTAGCCTACGATGCGGGGTGTATCATCGTGATGGGGTATACCACGGGCAAAAGCTTCTAAGACAGATTTGTCCAGACGGGGAAACAACATCATTAAACCAAATGATCCGTATAAACGCACATCGAGGCTTTCATACCAGCGATAGTCCATACATTCTAAAACCCCAAACTGTCCTACGGGATCGTCTTCCGTGGCAGCAGTCCACAGAGTTCCACCATCCGTTAATAAATATAGCTCATTAAACAAAGCCATCTTGAACCAATCGGGTAAATCGTCTTGTTGCAAAATCGGATTTTGCCAGTTAGTAATTCTTTCGCGCCACCAATCACCGTGTTTGAGAGCAGTCCGCACTATACTCCAGGCATTCTTACCATTACGCCCAAAAAAGTCGGTATAGCGACGATAATAATTAATTCCCTGTTTAAATTCTGTAATCGGAAAGTCCCAAGCTAAGGTAAAAGGAATCTGCTTAGTCTTTCCTGGTTTAATCGTAAATCTTACCGCGATCGCACAAGCAATTTGTTCTCCAGGATCGGCAGGAGTTTCGTCTTGCCGATCGAGTAAAGATCCATCTGCGGCAAAACTATCCCAAACTTCTGCACCATCGCCATCGGGATTCCAACGACTTTGATAAAATACCTCTACACTAGGATTATCTGCAGTTGCGATCGCAATCTGCCCATCTCCTTCCTGTACTTGTTCGTGAGGCTGCACCCGATTTAATAAGCAACCTACCCGAAAATGATCCTGTATCCACTCATTATAATTTCCGGTACTATCGCGCCACTTGGGTTGATATTCGTATTCTGGACTGCCATCATCTCGCACCTTTACCGTAGGGGATTTGATAGCATTAGTAAACCAACCGACAATATTTTGCCAAGTCAGCATAATACTCAGAGTGATGGGCTGATCCGTTGGATTATGTACTGTCCAGTTAAAATTAGCTATGGGATAGCTAGCTTCCATATAGCTTCCCGCCCAAATTGGCGAAGATTGTTCACAGGTAATATCTGTCGCAAATACTCCCTGATACTCATACCAACTGCGGGGATATAGTGCGCTATAAGTACCTTTCTCTTTGGGATACCAAGACCAACGGGATAAAGTATGATCTTGAGGTGCTTCTGTCGCTAAAGCATAAGCTTGGGTAGTTTTGTTAGTCTGTTCAAAAACGCTAAACTGGCAGGCAGGAAGAGACTGAAAAATATGCTCTCCGCCATCCAAGTGCCAAAGATTAAAATCTCCCTTAGTCGATCTACCAATACATCCCGCACCCATACCCCCAAGAGGCACACCATGCCAAGGACCATCATCTAAATTACTGTCGTAGCGTACAGTATAGGGTTTCTCCCATCCCTTTCCGATAGGACGTTTCCAGGCACAATGAGGAATCTGAGGGTTAGGCATCATGTACTTAAATTAAACGTTCGAGCAGCATTTAAGATAACAGTAAAATTAAGGATGTACCAGAATATTCCCAGGAGATTTAATTTTTTAAATAGCTAATTGTAATTTATGCAGAAAGTATAAAAGTATCATGGAATATTATTTGGGAATTGATTTTGGTACTTCTGGCGCTAGAGCGATCGCTATTGATTGCCAGAGAAATATTATTGCGACCAAACAAGCTAGCTTTACTCAAATAGTTCCTGATAACCTAAGTAAAACTTGGGAATCTACTTTATTGGAATTGATTGCCGAAATACCTCTAAGTGTTAGAAAAAATATTAAGGCGATCGCCATTGACGGAACTTCTTCTACAGTATTATTGTGTGATAGTTTGGGTAAGTCTATTACTGCGCCTTTGTTATATAACGATTCTCAGGGAAAAGAAGTATTAGATAAAATCAAAGAAATTGCGCCTCCCAACCATGTTGTTGTCAGTGCGACTTCTAGCTTGGCAAAACTATTATGGTGGAAACAACAACCTTACTTCAACCAGGCAAAATATTTACTTCATCAAGCTGACTGGCTAGGTTATTTATTGCATGGCAAACTCGGCATTAGTGATTATCACAACGCTCTAAAGCTGGGCTACGACGTAGATAATCTTGGTTATCCTGACTGGTTACAAAGTTTAGATTGCAGCTATTTGTATCCCCGTGTATTTGCCCCTGGGGCAGTGATTGGCAAGATTACTTCGGAAAATAGCGATCACCTTAAGCTACCCGCTGATTGTATCGTCAAAGCAGGAACTACCGATAGTATTGCCTCATTTTTAGCCAGTGGTGCAAGTCAACCAGGAGAGGCGGTTACTTCTTTAGGATCTACTTTGGTATTAAAGCTGCTTAGTAAAACCAAAGTTACCGCTAGTAATTATGGTATTTACAGCCATCGGCTAGGTAATCTGTGGCTAACGGGTGGGGCATCTAATACAGGTGGTGCCGTATTACGTCACTTTTTTAGTAATGAACAACTACAAAGTATTTCTGTACAAATAAATCCTGCTTTAGAAAGTCCTTTAAAATATTATCCTCTACTAGAGCCAGGCGATCGTTTTCCTATCAACGATCCTCATTTAGCACCGCAGCTATCCCCCCGTCCGAAAAACGACGCAGAATTTCTCCATGGCTTACTCGAAGGTATGTCCCGTATCGAAGCATCAGGCTATCAAAAACTACAAGAATTGGGCGCAGATCAACTAACCCAGGTATACACCACAGGAGGAGGGGCGAAAAACTCTACCTGGCAAAAAATTCGCCAGCGCAACCTCAATACCCCCGTGACCATAGCTACCAATACCGAAGCAGCCTATGGTACAGGATTGTTAGCCTTGAAGAATGAATAATGTCTATTATTTTTTATAAAATCGAGTAATCACCAATAACTCAGTAAAATTCAGCCTACTATATGTAATACCAATTGATGATTTTAGCTAGAGTTAAATCAATAAGGTAAAAGCTTTGTATATTAACCCTTTTTCTTTTTCCCCTTAACCAACCCCAAATATCTATCTCGCTATTTTTGACAAATGGTATAACTATTCTTCTAGCACACGAGCCTCAACCTGATACTTACTATGAATTTTTCTCCTCAACTTATTGCTTTAGCCAATTATTTGGCTGGAGAATTTAGCAATCAATCTCAAGCTCAAGAACAGCCAGCTTGGTACGTGAATTTAAGACTGTGGATACGTCCCGTACCGATTTTCACTGCAGATAGTATTACTTTGTTTGCCGAACAAGCTAACGTGCTTAAATTGGAGCAACCTTATCGTCCACGAATTCTCAGAATTAGGCAAAGAGAAACAATAGAAGTAGAATTTTATATGTTTGAAGATCTTAGCACCGCTCAAGGAGCAGGACGCAACAAAAATTTAATTAAACAAATTACTCCTGAAAATATTAAATTTTTGCCCAACTGTACCCTCAAAGTGGCAACAGAGAAGCTTGCTAACGGTAAGTATTGTTTTGACACAACTCCCGTAACAGAAGAACCTTGCAGTGTTACCTATCAAAGAACAACTTTTCAAGTTTTTCTGGGATTTAAGGCAACTGCAGACGAATTGCAAACTTACGACAAAGGGATCGATCCCCAGACAGGCAAGGGGACTTGGGGCGCATTGATGGGTGCATATCGCTTTAACAAATGTCAAGATTTTGCGGCAGATCTAGTGATTAATTATTAATTATTAATTTGATGAATAAAATGTATTTACTGTGGGAAATTCCGTTGGCTTTATGCTCTTTTGTGTTTTACAAAGTGATGAAGTTGATCATTGGCAATTTATTTACAGTTTATTTAGCCATAGATACTAAAAAAGCTTCCCAGTGGCGCGTATTATCTCAAAAAACGATTAATGCACCTTTAGTATTGCCCGTTTTAATGACGAAAGGACCTCGCTGGAATACCCACGCAACTATCGGAACTTTGGGACCATTTAAAGTACACGAAACTATCGAGATTGATATTGCGACTGCTAATAAGTCATCTCGCGCTTGGATTGCAGTAGTTTATAGTTTTCCTGGGTACAAGACCATTACCAGTATTGAATCCGAACAAATAAATCCCGAACAATCTTGGCACACAATTAAATTATCTCCTGGTAAGTATTCTTTGGGAGTAAGATATTACAATCGCTCGGAAACTATTAATTATCCTGCGGTTAAGGTAGATCAAGAAATATATGTAGATATCTTTAATATCCCTAGTAATATTAACGATTATTATCATAATTTAATTGAAGCGAAAAACTGGTTTTACTCTAGTTTGCACTACTATATATTCACTATTCTCAAGCTGCGTAACTATTTGCCAGAATCTTTTGTGCGTCGTGAATATTTACCCGTGGGCGCACCGGCAACTCACTTTGCTTATAACTATTTAGAATCCCAACAGGCTTTAGAGATCGAAACTGTACCTGAAATTATTCAACAATTTGATATTTATTTTACTCTTTACGATCGCTCTAGTTTGCCTTTAAGCTGGTGTATGATTACCGAGCCAAAATATTCTTTATCTCCTCAGAATAACAAAGGTTATTTTTTACTAAGGGTACGACCAAAACCAGAGTATTTTGAAACGAATCTCAAAGTGCGATCGCAATTAACTGGTTTAGATGATACAGTTCAACATTGGCAACTTTCTAGTAATTAGTCCGTAATTGGTCTAAAAAAACTATTGGAGAGATCATCAAAAAATTAAAGGATAGTGATCAAAAGCTTGATCACTATCCTCGAAAAAATTATTTAGCTTGCAGCCTAGAATTTTTTTGAAAACTCCAGGCTGTAAAAGGTAATATTAATTAAATCTGCTATTTAGTAGCGAGTTTGAGCATTGGGTTTGTAAACAATGAAACTAACAGTTTGACACTGTTTGATGTTGTCAAATCCCACAACACGAATATAACAATCAGAATACTCAGAACGACATTCGCGCACTTCGTTCAATACATCTTGAGAAGTACGAGCATCAAACAAAGGAAGCTTCCATAAAGTCCAGTGGTGTAGTTGAGGAGTAGGATCTTTTTCAAACTCAACACCAGGAATATAACCTTGATCGATCATGAAATCGATTTGTTTGGCAATCTGCTGATCGGTTAAAGGAGGTAAATAAGATAAAGTTTCGTAACGACGTTCTTTAGGTAAAGTTTTCATGGTTTATTTTGACCTATATTTAGCTTTAATCAGAATCTTCAATTTCCTCGATCGCATCTAAGTTATCAGAAGAGCTATTTTCAACAATCTCTTCGTCCGACTGCGGTCGAGTAAGACGTTCCAAAAGACTGCGACGGTGAGTCATATTATCTTTCTTAATCTCAGAAGTAACCATTTCAGGTATAAACTCTAAAGTTTGCTCTGCCATATTGTCCCGAACGGTCATTATGCGCAAAGCTAATTCTTTGCCTCTTGGCTCAGACATAATTTCTTCTAGGTATTGTTCTGCATCTCGCAGCTTTCCACCCGAAGAGTATTGCCTCAACCAAATAGCTTCTGCTGGATTAGTTTCTGCTAGCTGATCAATAACTAGCATTACCGCTTTGTAAGTTAGATAATTTTGGACAACTTTTGCCGTATCTTTTGTAATATCTTTTGGTTGCATTTAGTTCAGGATAGTTAGTCTGAGATTTTTTAATCGGAAACTATTTATAATTAACTCCCTATTTTCCATCTCAGATTTAACTATCTACTGTTCGTAAGTAACTATTACTATTACTTATAGAGTATCTACTGCGTCGAACTCGAACTTGATTTCTTTCCAAAGCTCAAGAGCTGCAGCCAACTCAGGAGACCACTTACCAGCAGCACGAAGGACATCATTTCCTTCACGAGCTAGGTTACGTCCTTCGTTACGAGCCTGAATACAAGCTTCTAGAGCTACACGGTTAGCAGTTGCACCAGGAGCATTTCCCCAAGGGTGTCCTAATGTACCACCACCAAACTGTAAACAAGAGTCGTCACCAAAGATTTCTACTAGTGCAGGCATGTGCCATACGTGGATACCACCAGAAGCGACAGGCATTACACCAGGAAGAGAAGCCCAATCTTGAGTAAAGAAGTTACCGCGAGAACGATCTTCTTCTACATAGTCTTCACGCATTTGGTCAACGAAACCTAGAGTGATGTCTCTTTCACCTTCGAGTTTACCTACGACAGTACCCGAGTGTAGGTGATCGCCACCAGATAGGCGCAAGCACTTAGCCAAGACGCGGAAGTGAATACCGTGATTTCTTTGACGGTCAATTACTGCGTGCATTGCACGGTGAATGTGCAACAAGACGCCGTTTTTACGACACCATCTAGCCAAAGTAGTGTTAGCAGTAAAACCACCAGTAATGAAATCGTGCATTACAATAGGAGTACCGATTTCTTTAGCGAACTCAGCACGCTCCATCATTTCTTCGCAAGTAGCAGCAGTTACGTTAAGGTAGTGACCTTTAACTTCATTAGTTTCTGCTTGAGACTTCTCAATTGCTTCTTGTACAAACAAAAAGCGATCACGCCAACGCATGAAGGGCTGGGAGTTAATGTTTTCATCATCTTTGGTGAAATCCAAACCACCACGAAGACATTCGTAAACCGCACGACCGTAGTTTTTAGCTGATAAACCTAGTTTGGGCTTAATTGTGCAACCCAACAGAGGACGACCGTACTTATTTAATAAGTCTCTTTCTACAGTGATACCGTGAGGAGGCCCTTGGAAAGTTTTTAATAAAGCTACAGGAAAACGAATATCTTCTAGACGTAATGCACGTAGAGCTTTGAAACCAAATACGTTACCTACCAAAGAGGTAAGAATGTTAGTTACAGAACCTTCTTCAAACAAATCCATGGGATAAGCAACAAAACAGAAGTACTGATTGTCTTCTCCTGGAACGGGTTCGACTTCATAACAACGACCTTTGTAACGGTCAAGGTCGGTTAAACCATCAGTCCATACAGTTGTCCAAGTACCAGTAGAAGATTCGGCAGCTACCGCAGCAGCACACTCTTCAGCAGGAACTCCAGGTTGGGGAGTCATCCGGAAACAAGCCAACAGGTCTGTATCCTTGGGTGTGTAATCTGGGGTGTAATAAGTCAGGCGATAGTCTTGTACACCAGCCTTAAACCCACCAGAAGTTTGAGTTGCCATATTTGGTCATTCCTCCATAAATAAAAACGCTTAACTTTTACCAACGATCAAAGATTTCTCCACCTCAAAATTCAACCCCAAAGTAATTAAATAATTACAAATAACTACAATTTTGCTGACTTGTTCTTTTTCAGAAGGATTAATCCTCAATCTTTACTTAGAGTCAATTGAGCTTACAGACTCTATACTTTAAAAAAATCAGTAAAAAGATATTTCGCAATCCAAAAAAAATTTTCGATCTCAATAGCTTATTTGCTACTTCTTTTCGCAATTTCTTATGTTAACACCATAACATGAATATTTATCTTTTCTATCTATTTTTATTCTGACTTAGATTGAATTATATTCTACGTCATATTAATTAAACTAATAGGTATTTGAACTTGTCCTCGCTCACTATTAAGAATTATTAATGTTTTATTTATTATTTTTAATCTATGATCTTTTTTAGGCTTCACTTTAATAAATTATAAGTACATATACTTAAATTAATTTAATCTTGTGATTTTGGCGATCAAGCGCATAATTATAAAAACAGCATTATTTTGCAGGAAAAACTATTTTACTTACAGTAATAGAATACAAAAAACCGATGTATAAATATGACTACATCGGCTTTTCCAATATTTATATACTTTAAAATAAAGTTGTCTTTATTACTCTCTATTAGGCAATCCTCTAGCTATAAACTAACTTTTCTACTAAATTATTCTAATTTTTTAGGTTGAGAATTAAAATCTTTGTTGTGAGGAAATAAAGTTACTAAAAGCTGATTAATATATACCTCTCCCACTACAGGGTTTTTAGTCTCTTTCTTTGTAGGTTGCACTGTCGCTTCCACAGGAGAAGTAGAATTAAGATCTTGCTCCTGCCAAAAATCTGTTCCTACCGTTTTATCAGTTGATGCTTGAGGACTGTAGCTATTACTTACTCTATAACTAGTAGCTTTGCTTTGATTAGCCGTGTTTGATGCGGATGTTGAAGAATTATTTTCTATATTCAATTGACGAGAGCGATCGCCTAAAACTGAACCAGGTTCGATTACTTTCATTGCTTCAACCTCAGTCTGAAAGATAGTGACCGCAGTACCAATACAAGAATTATTTCCAATCTTACAAGCACCAATAACTAAAACTCCAGACCCTAAAATTGCCCCACTCCCAATTTCTATCGAACCCTGACAAGCATTAATAATTACCCCCATGCCAATGCAAACATCTGCACCAATAAGAATACGCTTATTGGGAGCAGCTTGCAAAATCACGCCAGGAGCAATAGATGCTGTAGGGTGAATTTCAACATCACCGCTAACACGTATATCTTTATTTAAAACAGGTTGCGGAGGGGGTAGGTAAATCATAGGAATCTTGTTTTAATCGTGGGCGAAAGAACAGCTATTGTCCTGTTGATCTCTAACTAAAAGAAAGAAAAATAACTGCTCTTTTGTCCTTTATGAAATAAACGCAACCTCTAAAGTATTAATTTATGGTCGTTGGATAATTGTTTCGGCTACTCTTCTTTTGCTTTTAGGATCGATACCCAATAAGCGAACGTATTCACCAGAATGTTCTGCCAAACATACTTTTAAAGAAGCAACTACATCTAGCTCATGACGACTGTCGATAGTAGCGCAGCTTTTCCAGGATTTAGTTCTAAAGCGTCGTTTATCAGCGTGTTCTGTACCAATTTTATAGCCAGCAGCAAGTAAAGATCGTACTTCTTGAATAGCTTGATCGCTCAGTTGTTTTTGGCTAAAGTCATTGTAGTGAGCAGCACGACTATTTTTGCTATTGTCGTTGGTGTAGTCAGCTACAAAGTAGCCGCGATCTTTAACATTTTTGTCACCACGACTGCTACCATTGCCATTGCCATTGCCATTAGAATTATCGCCTGGTCGTTGAATAATAGTTTCGGCTACGCGACGTTTTGCTTCGGTGTCAATACCCAACATACGCACATATTCACCACTATGTTCAGCCAAACAATCTTCTAATGCAGCCACAACTTCAGATTCGCGACTGCTATCAATGGGAGAACAACTTTTCCAAGATTGACTCCTGAAGCGTCTTTTATCCGCGTGTTCCGTACCGATTTTAAATCCAGCCGCTAATAAAGACCGAATTTGGTCAATTATTTTTGCTCCTAATGAGCCGCCCCCACCATTGCCGTTGCTACCATAGCTGGATCTACTTCCGTTGCTACCAGACTTCCAGTTTCTTGTAGCCTGTACGGGATCTTGTCCAGGACGCTGAACAATAATTTCAGCCATTCTTCTTTTGGCATTGTTATCCACTCCGACAATGCGGACATACTCATTGGGATTTTCTGCCATCGCCTGCTCGATCGCACCAAATACCTTATTGGTATTACCGTCAACCTGCCCTACTGTTAGCCAGGACTTAGTTTTAAAACGACGTTTGCTCGCGCGTTCGATACCAATACCACAGCCTTGAGAAACCAAGCTACTAATTTGGTTTGCCACATCACCATTTAAGCTACCACCACCATTGCCGTTGCTACTAGAATTGGATCTGCTTCCGTTGCTACCAGACTTCCAGTTTCTTGTAGCCTGTACGGGATCTTGTCCAGGACGCTGGACAATAATTTCAGCCATTCTTCTTTTGGCATTGTTATCCACACCAACGATGCGGACGTACTCACTGGGATTTTCTGCCATCGCCTGCTCGATCGCACCAAATACCTTATTGGTATTACCGTCAACCTGTCCGACTGTTAGCCAAGACTTAGTTTTAAAACGACGTTTACTAGCACGTTCAATACCGATGGCACAGCCTTGAGTGACTAAGCTATTGATTTGATTTGCTATATCACCGTTTAGATTACCGTTGTTATGACTGCTTTGACTAGAACGATTTCTACCGCTTCTACCACCACGACGATTGTGATTAGCTACATTGCTAACTGAACCTTCCCCTGGGGTATCGCCTGGACGCTGAACGACCATTTCTGTTACTCTGCGGTTGGCTCTGGGATCTACCCCAATTAGTCGGACGTATTCTCCTTGATACTCACGAAGTACAGAATCCAATTCAGCCATTACATGGCTTTCATTTCGGCTTTCAATACGCTCGCCAGTCAGCCATGATTTAGTTTTAAAACGACGGCGGTTAGCGTGTTCGGTGCTGATGATGCAGCCTTGCGCTAGTAGCGATCGCACGCTTGTTCTAATATCTGAACTTAAACTCATATTCTCTACCGAATTTATATAATCATTCTCATTATTGACATCTGAGGTCTGACCTCGATTTGCCTTGCTTTGCTTGCGGACTTTACCAGCTTGAGGATTAACACAAGCATCATCATCTGCACAACGATAACCAGCTAAGAGAGCCTCGTTGACTTCTACAACATGATCGGCAAAAGAGCGATCGCTATCAATGACATTTGGTAAACGCTCTGCCTGTTGCTGATTTACAATTACTGCTCCGGAAGGAACGTATTTGCCAGGGGGTATTTCTACATCCTGAATCAAAGCGTGCATCATCACAATACAACCGTCTCCCACCTTGGCATTAAATACCGTTGAGCGAAAGCCGATAAAGCATTCATTGCCAATGTAAGCTGGTCCATGAATAAGCGCCATGTGGGTAATACAAGTATTACTCCCAATCCACACCGAATATTCCTTACCATCATCTCCAGTTGTACGACCTTTTTCTAAACCGTGAATTACAACTCCATCTTGAATGTTGCTGCTTTCTCCGATATAAAAAGGCGTTCCTTCATCAGCTCTAATTGAACTACCAGGAGCAACAAAAACATTCGCTCCCACTCTTACATCTCCAATTAGCCTCGAAAATGAATGTACGTAAGCACTTTCATCTACCTTTGGCTTTGCCAAATCATTCGACCACGGAGTTGGGGGAGCCGCTTTAGTGCGGGCTGCCATTGTTTTTATTCCTCCTAAATTAACTCAATCATGTGCTTTATAAATTTATCTAGGCTTAGTCACTATCTTGCTGTACGTTTTAAGACAAACGCTCTACCTCTTTTTTGCTATATAGAGAAACGCGCTCGACATTGACTGTATCGATAATACCGACAACAGTTGCGTCCAAAGGTTTTGACTCTTGACCAGCTTCAATACGAGCTGCACTACCTCGGCTGACCAAAACCCACTCACTTACACCAGCGCCAATGAGATCTCCTGCCACTTCGTATTTGGGCAAAAGTTCTCCTTGTTCATCTATGTATTGAACCAGAAGTAACTTAATACCTCTCATGCTAGGGACTTTGTGAGTACTAACAACCGTGCCACGAACTTGGGCTATCTGCATACCATACTGCCTAAACTAATTTATTCTTTATGGTCTTCTCAAAGGACGAGGATTGACACTTTCACGGAATTGTTCTACTGCTTCTGTGTAGCGAATAGGTAATACGTATTCTAAGTTTTCGTGAGGACGAGCAATGATATGAGTAGAAAGAACCTGTCCACCATTTACTCTAGCTACGTTTTCTGTACCAGCGGATACAGATGCTTGTACCTCGGACACGTCGCCGCGCACGATTACAGTTACGCGACCTGTACCAATTTTTTCGTAGCCAACTAGGGTCACACGAGCTGCTTTTACCATGGCATCTGCTGCTTCTACTACCGCAGGAAAACCAAGGGTTTCAATCATTCCGACTGCAATTGACATATTTTTACTCCTGAATTACTTATTGTTGGTAATGTTACTATGTTTAATTAACTATTCTTTAATGAGTGAGACTGATAACTATGGGGCAATCAGTAGAAAATAAGAGTGAGCGAGCAAAAATCGTTTTGGCTTTTTCGCTTTGTAACGAATTAGCAACTATTATTTTGCCACTCAAGATTCACCCGCAATTAAGATAGTAAGGCTGTTAAACACAAAAACGTTGTTGTATTTAGCTTTTCGATCTAAATCTTGAGTAAACTACCTCTCGTGGATATGAAAATAACCTATCAGCCCCATGCTAAATTATGAGTTCTTTTATTCTTACCAAGATCATTAATCATGGCAGATTGAACTACCTTATTAAAATAATCTGGTCGAAAAAATTTGGTGCTGGCTAAATTTACCACCCATAATCAAGCATAAATAACCTTGACTCCTTTGACAACATAAATCATGATTATATTTTTTAATTTGAATGTTAATAAGAATTAATACCTGTTGCCAAAAACAACTTTTATCAAGAGAAATCTACTAAACATATTACTGTTTTCAGTACTTTTTATAATTTTTTTAGATTGATCGCAATTATCGAAATAATAGAGAATACTATCTTGGTCAACTCAAGCAACAACTCAGCCTAAGTAATCAATTTTGTTAAATTGGCTGAAAACTGCAGAATGTCAAGATTGTTCTATTATTGAGTAAGCATATAATGAGCCAAAAATATATGTTTCTAATCTATACAATTATGTTTCTTGATTCGAGCGAATTAGATGGTTGATTATAGCCAAAGCAAGTGAGAAGTAAGCAGCATTGACCATACCAAAATAAATTCAATTACTTAGCAAAAAAGTTACACAAAAATTAGTTTAGCAATGGCTCGAACTTAGTTCAACTGTAGAATACTATGTCTTTTGTACTGTAGTAGTGCTCAAATATTAAAATACTATCCCAGCAAATTTTAATAATATTTACGCGTTCCGATTGCTGTTAAAATATGGTTTTAAGAAAATAATTAAGTGACGGTTAGCATAACCACAAAGAATTAAGCTAACTAAATATTCGATTAAATATAAACTTTGGTGTTGTAAATTCCCAAACAGTTTTGATGACTGACTTTTTGTTAAATTATTCCTGGATAATACCCATTTATAGCTTGGTAGGTGCTTTGCTTACTCTACCTTGGTCATTAGGTATCATTCGCAAGACAGGCCCGCGTCCGGCAGCTTATTTTAATATTTTGATGACCGTGGTAGCGTTTATCCACGGCTCAATTATCTTCAATGTTGTTTGGACAAAGCAAGCTCAACAATTTGTATTTCATTGGCTACAAGTAGCAGATTTAGACCTCACCCTTTCGATTGAGCTGTCTCCCGTAAGTTTTGGAGCTTTGGAGTTGATTACTGGCATTAGTTTGTTGGTGCAAATATATGCTCTGGGATACATGGAGAAAGACTGGTCGCTGGCTCGCTTTTTTGCCTTGATGGGGTTTTTTGAGGCATCATTAGCTGGCTTGGCTTTGAGTGATTCGCTACTACTGAGTTACTGTCTATTAGAAACATTGACCTTGTCTACCTATCTCCTAGTAGGTTTTTGGTACGCTCAAGCTTTGGTCGTAACGGCTGCAAGAGATGCCTTTCTAACCAAAAGGGTAGGAGATATTGCCCTTTTAATGGGAATTGTTGCTCTTTCTAATTACGGTGAAGGACTAAATTTTTCTCAATTAGGTAGTTGGGTAGAAGGACACGAACTAGAACCGACAGTAGCTGCTCTTTTAGGTCTAGCACTGATTGCAGGGCCAATTAGTAGCTGCGCTCAATTTCCCCTCAATCTTTGGTTGGACGAAGCAATGGAAGGTCCTAATCCCGCAGGTATTATGCGAAACTCAATTGTAGTTTCAGCGGGTGCCTACGTACTAATAAAATTAGAACCAGCTACAACTTTATCTCCAGTTTCGGCAGATGCGCTAATTATTATCGGTGCCATTACTGCTATTGGAACATCTTTAATGGCGATCGCCCAGATAGATATCAAGCGAGCTTTGTCCCATTCAACCAGTGCATATATGGGTCTAGTATTTATTGCAGTGGGATTGAGACAGGTAGACATAGCATTTTTGTTACTGTTTAGTCATGCGATCGCTAAAGCCTTATTGTTTATGAGTGCGGGGTCAGTAATTCTGACTAGCAACAATCAAAACGTTAGTGAAATGGGTGGCTTATGGTCGAAAATGCCCGCTACTAGCATATCTTTTTTAGTTGGTTCAGCAGGTCTATTAACTTTTGCTCCTTTAGGGATGTTTTGGACTTACAATCGTTGGTTTAGTGGCTCTTGGGATACTGACTGGTGGCTACTATCGATTGTAATGTTTGTCAATGTATTTTCTGCCATTAACCTGACAAGGCTGTTTCGGGTAATTTTTCTGGGTAAACCCCAGATTAAAACTCGTCGTGCGCCAGAAGCACCTTGGCAAATGTCAGTACCAATGGTTGCTTTAACTATAGTTGTGTTACTAGCGACTCTTGCCCCGATACAGTGGCCGTTGTGGTTGAGTCCCAATAGCCCTCTACCTTTAGAACAGCCAGAGTTAATTAGTCAGTATGCAGCACCCCTATTGATTGGATCTGGGGTGGTGGGATGCATCATCGGTTTTGCGATACCAGTGGGTAGAGCTTGGGCAAGATCGAGCAATATTGCCGTAAGGTTTGTACAGGATTTGCTAGCCTATGATTTCTATATTGAGAAAATTTATGAGGTAACAATCATTGCTGCGGTTTCCTACTTGGCAAAAATCACTTCTTGGATAGATCGTTACATAGTAGATGGAGCAGTAAATTTGGTCAGTCTGGCTACAATCTTTAGTAGTAATGCGCTCAAATACAATACTACTGGTCAATCACAGTTTTATATCACCACTATCGTTATTGGTGTGGGGTTACTGCTGTGGTCGATGTTGGATGGACAATGGTCAATAGTTACTAATTACTGGTCTTCAGTTATGTAAAGCTTGCTCTAAATCTTTTATGTTCAAAATAAGATAATCCTCTTTTTTATTAATTTCTCGATAAAATACCATTTATCATGCTCAGTGCCTTAATTATCATTCCTTTAGTAAGTGCAGTCATTATTGGTTTGACACCTTTAAAGGAAAAAAACACCCGTAATCTGGCGATCGTAACCTCAGTAACTATTCTGGCGATCAATATTGCTCTTAGCTGGCAATTTGATTTCCGACAAGAAGGGTTTCAGTTTGCTCAAAACATAACTTGGATCGAATGGATTGGTTTAGATTATCATCTGGGAATTGATGGTCTGTCTTTTCCTCTAGTACTACTCAATAGTCTGTTAACTCTAGTCGCCATTGTCGCCACCAACCCAACTACACAAAGACCTCGGCTATACTATTCGATGTTATTTTTGCTGAGTGCGGGTGCAGCAGGAGCATTTTTAGCCCAAGATTTATTATTATTTTTCTTGTTTTATGAGCTAGAGATTGTTCCCCTATACTTCTTGATTGCTATTTGGGGTGGCCCAAAGCGGGGTTATGCAGCGATGAAGTTTTTACTTTATACTGCCCTATCAGGAATTTTGGTACTAGCTTCTTTCTTGGGTTTAGTTTGGGTAACGGGAGAAACTACATTTGATTATTCCGTATTGCGATCGCACGTTCTTCCTCTGAGTACTCAGCTATGGTTACTCGTACCACTATTAATTGGCATCTTTATTAAAATTCCCATTTTTCCGTTTCATACTTGGCTACCCGACGCCCACGTACAGGCTTCTACTCCCATTTCGGTATTGTTAGCTGGAGTATTATTGAAACTTGGGACTTATGCTCTATTGCGCTTTGGGGTAGGTTTGTTCCTTGAAGGATGGGTATATCTTGCTCCTTGGTTAGCAATTTTGGCGGGCATCAGCGCATTGTATGGAGCATCTTGCGCGATCGCTCAAACGGATATGAAAAAAGTGGTTGCATACTCTTCTATTGCTCACATGGCTTATATCTTATTAGCTGTGACCGCAACCACTCGCCTAAGTATGACTGCTGCGGTATTCCAAATGGTTAGTCACGGATTGATTTCTGCCTTTCTGTTTTTATTAGTAGGAATGGTTTACAACAAAACAGGCTCGCGAGATGTAAATTATTTGCGAGGTTTACTCAATCCCGAACGAGGACTGCCCGTTACTGGCGGATTAATGATCTTGGGAGTAATGGCTAGTTCTGGATTACCTGGAATGGTCGGTTTTATTTCTGAGTTCCTGGTATTTAGAGGAAGTTTTCCGATTTTTCCGATTCCAACTTTGATGTGCTTAGTAGGAACTGGCTTGACGGCTGTTTACTTCTTATTAGTAATTAATAAAGTATTTTTTGGTCGTCTAACAGAAAGTTTAACCCAAATACCTCCAGTGCAATGGAAAGAACATGCTCCTGCTTTCGTACTGCTACTGTTAATTATTGCCTTTGGCGTGAAACCAGATTGGGTAATTCATTGGAGTGAAGTACAGGCGATCGCTCTTTTAACTGGTGGCTAACTGTCGTAGTCTATTGATTTGGTTGATTGCCAAAGGTTAATTGCTCGTAAGTAATAAGTAATAAGTAATAAGTAAATGGTTAGCACTTCTGTTAAACGCTCAAAATCTTTTTTAGTTGACGAATATATTGCCAGACTAGAAAAAGGAGATGCCTTACTTGATGATTCCCCTCAAAATCTCGTCGAGGTAGTAGGCATTCTCAAAAGCTATGGCGTAGTTTTAGATGCTTATTCTATTAACCTGTGCTACATCGCTAATACGCAATTTTTGAAGTTATTCCCTTTCTTTAAATATTTTAACGGCGAAGTAAATAGTAATAAAATAGCCAAATTTATCTGGCACGATCGCATTAATTACGAATATGCTGAATATTGTATGAAATCAATGTTTTGGCATGGCGGTGGTGGTTTAGATGCTTATCTCGATACCCCTGAATTTGCCGCAGAAACTGAGAACCTCATAAAAGCCTACTTCAAATACAATCCTTTGATGTTGGGGTTACACAAAATATTTCCCGATTTTCTCCCTGAGCAAATGCGCCAGATGGCTTATTACAGCGGCTTAGGTCAGTTTTGGCGAGTAATGAGCGATATTTTTATTGATTTATCCGACAGTTATGATCGCGGTGAAATTAAGTGTATTCCCGATGTAGTTAAATTCATTTTGGATGGTTTGGTCGCAGATGCAACTAGACCAATTACTTATACTGTTAAAGTAGGCGACCAAGAATATAATATCTTACCCGAATCAGCAGGTTTGACTTTTTTAGCTGATACTGCCGTACCTTATGTCGAAGCAATCTTTTTTAGAGGTACTCCATTTACAGGAACAGTATCCTATAATGCCCAAGCTTATGAGATTCCCTACGATCCTGGAATGTTCAACTATGGAGCTTTGTACGCCGATCCTTTACCCATTGGAGGTGCGGGAATCCCTCCCACACTATTAATGCAGGATATGCGTCATTTCCTCCCAGACTATCTGCACCAGCTTTATCGCGAAAATAGTATTAGAGGAGAAGGTGATCTTAGAGTCCAGATTTGTGAAAGTTTTCAAAAATCAATGTTTTGTGTTACCACTGCTGCGGTACAGGGATTAGCTCCTCATTCTTTAGATACTAACGACGCCGAAGAACTAACAGCCAATCGTAAATATCTTAGAGGATGGCTCAATCGAATTATTCAATCTCAAGTAATCAAAGTTAATAGCAACACTGATGTATAAATTTATTGGCGCTTGAAACTACAGTAACTCACAAAATAGCCGATATGTTAACAAATATGCATTTCAGTTGAAAAAGTGAGATAATATGATGTTTGCTGTTTATAAAAATAATCTTAAGAAAATCAATAAAAAACATTTTTTATAGTATCAGCGAAATTCAGTACACAAAAATAACATAATTCTCATCTATGACAAAGACAGCATGGGTATTTCCAGGACAGGGTTCTCAAATAGTGGGAATGGGGCTAGACCTGCAACATCTACCTCTAGCGAAATCTAAATTTGAGACTGCAGACAAGATACTAGGTTGGTCGATCTTAGAGATTTGTCAAGGAGACGAAAAAACCTTGGCTCGTACTCTTTATACTCAACCAGCTTTATACGTTATTGAATCAATACTAGTAGACTTATTAGCAGAGCGAGTTGGTTTACCTCAGATGGTGGCAGGTCATAGTCTGGGAGAATATGTTGCTTTATATGCAGCAGGAGTTTTTGATTTTGAGTCGGGATTAAAGTTGGTTAAAAAACGTGCAGAATTGATGGACAGTGCGGCTGGAGGAAAGATGGCAGCACTTATGAAATTTGATCGCGATCAATTAAGCGAAGTTTTAGCCAAGACTCCTAATGTAGTTTTAGCCAACGATAATAGTAAAGGACAGGTAGTTATATCTGGTACACCAGAAGCAGTAGAACAAGTCACCTCTGAGGTAAAAGTTAAAAGAGTGATGATGCTCAATGTATCTGGTGCATTTCATTCTCCTTTGATGCAGGATGCTGCCGAGCAGTTTTTAACTATATTAGATCGGGTCGAGTTTAATGATGCCAAAGTTCCAGTACTATCAAATGTCGAACCGACTCCCGTTACTAGTCAACAAGAATTAAAAAAACGACTTATCGAGCAGATGACTGGTTCAGTGCGTTGGCGAGAAATCATGCTAGAGTTTTCCAACTCAGAAATTACCAACATTATTGAAGTGGGGCCTGGTAAAGCCTTGTGTGGTCTGCTCAAAAGAACTTGCCGTGAAATAGAGCTAGAAACCATCGGCACATTAGAAAAATTAGATGCTAAAACCAAGGTCTTAGTTTCGTGACTTCTCCAGACACTCATCTCTTGAGAGATAGAGTGTTGGCTTCCTCAAACCCTTTGACAGAGTAGAGAGAACTTCCTTTGTGGTACTCCAATTGTTTCCCACTTGGAGCGGTTTAACGTCAGGAGCAAGTCCAGCCCGACGAGGTGTTTCTTGGCTTATTACCTTGAAAAAACCTAGAACTTTCGTTCCTTAAAGATTTTACGTGCTGGAGGCTTCAATCAAATTTGATTGAACTACCCAACACAACCCTATATCTTTAGTTGTCAAAGTACAAAATCGATTGAGGCTATTATCCTTCTTGTCGATCAGAACAATTATACAATGTCTAAAACCCTTGCTATATAAAGATTAGATGAATATTAACTTAACTGTTTACTACAAAATGCCAGCCCGTTTTTGATCCCACACTGACCACTACATCCTTGGTGGTACAGATGTGGGATCAAAAACGGAGAAAAGCTAAATCAGCAAAGCCAGTAACTTAAATTGCTTTGATGATACAAAACTACCACTCAAGCTTGAGCGGTAGTTTTTTTATTGACGATTCGAGTCCTTGACCCATAAAGCCAGTCCTCCTCCGCGACCTCGGGCAGCAATCACATTCTCTTGAATCAAAAAATAGCTAAAAAATGCCTGCTTACTAATTTTTTGATGATAAAATTCTGTTTCTCTTTGAGCACCGTTTCTAATATAGCCAGAATAAATATCTTTGCCAAAAATTTTAATTAGTATCGTTGTAAAGTCGAAGGCTAAGATATTTTTACTATTTATAAACTTAGCAGGGCCTGTTAAAGAAAATTTGATAAAACCAACTTTGACAGTATTTTTTACTCTTCCTAAATTAGCTGGTTGCTGTGGATCTTGCTCGTAAGCAATTTGAATCTTCAGCAATTGGGGAATGTATTTCCCTGCTCCCAGGGCAATTCCTGCTCTTTTCCTACTTTTTTTAGTTCCAGTAATAAATCGTAAATTCCAGACAGCAGTTAAATCTGAAAAACTAGCTGAATTACTGGATTTTTTTGCTGTTTTTTCAATTTCAAGTAAAGCTTTTACTAGCTCATTAGGAGTAGGTAAATCCGAGTTTTTTGTAGTTGAATTAACCACAGATTCAACTAAAGATAATGGTTTAAAAATCATTAATAATATATTTATTGACAATCAAGCTAAACTATTTTGTTTTAAGATTCTGTTTGGCTATAGATATAGACTATTTGACGAATCCGAATGTATCTAAGCTAGCTATACATAGAACCAAACTATTTGATCTCTGTTTTTAACCCGCGAACGTAGCTAAGTTTTCCAAATTTATTTACAATAATATTTTTTACTCAATTGCTCATTGACAACAAAAATACAAAGTAAGAAAAATTATAAATTAAATGCGATCAATATATATTTGGTTATTATTTATGATGACATACAACTATCCTGAAAATTAATTACTCAAAAAAATTCAACTTGACCACCAAAAAATTAATAAATTTTAGTTTAAATTACAGTTTGTTATGTCCTTAGCTACAAAATTACTGAGTATACTTGGTTCAAAAAGAACAGAAAAAAATCCCTACTGGCTAGAAATTAGCACCAAAGTGCCAAAGTGCATCTATTTTTTTGGACCTTTTGACAGTCCTCTCGAAGCCAAGGGAGCGCAAGCTGGATATATCGAAGATTTGATGTCAGAAAATTCTCAAGGAATACACTTAGAGTTAAAACAATGTTCTCAACCGCCAGAATTAACGATCTGCGAGTTAGAGGTTTTTGAATGAGAAGACCTCGAATCCAATTATTCAATATATTTTTGGATGCACTGAATTTGACTCGACTCAGAATAATTTAAGTAAATGCTAAGTTAAAATTCGTTCTGGGGATAGTTAACTTAAACATGATGAGTTAATTAAAAATTAGGCTCTTAAAAAATGTTTAGTAAAATTTTGAACCAGATCGATGCAATAAGACGCAGCTATAGATATTCAATCATCACCATCTCAATCGCGATCGCAATTGTCTTAATAAATATTCATCCTCTAAAATCTCAGATAGTACCCCCAGAAAATAAATCTAACATCAAACCAAAAGAAGAATTAGTCGATCTGACAAGATTTTCGGGAATGGTTGCCAAATTAGAAGCCAAATGGGAAGAAGACTATGAAGGCTATTTTGGGCGCAACTTTTCCCATAGTTCGAGATCGGCTAGAAAAATAGCCAATCGTTTAACACAAATCAGAGAACAAGCCAAGATTAATCCTGCGGTTATCTGGGCTGTTCCCAAAGATGATTTTTTACAGTTGATGTTGGTTACTCCTGAGCGACAATTTATCGTTAAAAAAATTCGCGGTGCAAATCGCCCTAGGCTAACTCTAAGAATTCGTGAGCTAGAAGCGGGAATTAAAGATCGCAGCTCTTTGGCTTATGTACCTGCCTCCAGGCTGATTTATAACTGGCTGTTTAAACCTTTAGACCCCTATCTAGAGGCAGAAAAAATTGATACAGTTTTACTGTGTACGGGACCTAATTTACGTTCTTTGCCCTTTTCTGCTCTCCATGACGGAGAAAAGTTTGTCATCGAAAAATATAACATTGCTCGCATACCTGCATTTAGTTTGACCGATACTAGTTACGAACTAAAACCAGATAAACAAGTTTTAGCAACGGGTGCCTCAGAATTTGAGGATTTACCATCTCTACCAGGAGTAGAGATAGAGCTTGATACAATAGTTCCGAAAATTTGGTCTGGGAACAAAATATTCAATCAAGAATTTACGGTAGAAAATCTCAAACAGGCTCATCAATTAGGAGATTTTGATATTGTTCATATTGCCTCCCATTCCTTATTTAATCCAGGATCGCCAGAAGAGTCTTTTATTCAGTTTGGCGATCGCAAATTAAGCTTAGACCAGTTAGCCGATTTAGAATTAGATTTACCCCAAGTCGATTTATTGGTTTTGAGTGCCTGTGAAACTGCTATAGGTAATCAAGACGCAGAATTTGGGTTTGCAGGGTTAGCAATGCAAGCAGGGGTTAAATCAGCCCTAGCTAGTTTGTGGACGATTAGCGATGCAGGAACGGTAGTTTTGATGAGTGAATTTTATCAAGAATTAAAATTAACCGCTATTAAGTCTGAAGCACTTAGAAAAGCTCAACTTAATATGTTGCAGAAAAAAGTGTATGTAGAAGATAAAAAAGTTAGAGGTTCGGGTATCGAAGTCGATTTACCCCCAGATACGACTGACCAAGAATTACAAAACTTCGACCATCCTTTTTATTGGGCGGGGTTTACGATCATTGGTAATCCTTGGTAATAACTGATATTGTGCACTAATTTATTTGTAAAGACTGGTCATTGTTTTCTATTCAAATTATATTTTTAGCAGCGCAAATCATGACATTAATTTCATTGAGACGTAGATATTGTTTTTTCCTCGTCGATGTAATAAATCAATAAAGTTAGCTAACCAAAGTCTGATTACAAGCATTTGCAAACTTAGGGCTATACTCAAAATAATCAAAATCCAAGGCAAATTTTGCTTGAACTTTTTCAATTAGAGAAGGTGTGTAATAAGTTTCTAATAAATTATTAGCTTGAGAAGCGTGTCTAACTTCTTGGGAAATATATTTATGATAATCTTGATTTAAAGTTTTTAGAACAAATTCAAAATCGCAATCAAAGTTTTCAACTTTTCCTTTAAAATCATAATCAATTGAGTCTTGAAAGGTTTGATAATATTGAAGTCTCCAATGAGGATCCATATTACTGATCGGTTGGGCGCAGACAACATCAACAAATTCGGCAAATGAAACTTCGGTATTTAATTTAGATACATCTTTACCTAGATGTAATAGAATTTGCTTTTTTTGTAGTTTGTTAGAGTTGATTTTATTAAGATAGCTTGAGAGTAATTTAGTATAAGGATTACGTGAAAAGCAAAATTTGAATATATTGGTTTTCTTAATAAAAGTTGTAAACGAACCAATTTGTGAAGGCTTTAATAAAGGTGAAAAGTTGCGATTATGTATGTCTTCAAAATCTTCACGGTAAAAATCTGGTAGTCCTAATTCCATTCTTTGTAAAGAAACCTTGATTGAAGAACAGGCTGCTTTAGGTGTTTCAACATACAAATAGTTATATTTATTAGAAATGTTGACTGAATATTCAAAAGAATTTACGGGAACGTATTTACAATATGGGGCAACTTCATTTGTAAATTTAGCTCTTAAATTGCTCATGCTAGTTTTTCATGAATTTGTTGAATATTAGGGAGATCGAATTTCGATCTGCAACAAGCTAACATACAACAATCATCAGACGTGAGTTCGACGAGGATTTTGAGATAAAAGAAAAGACTGAAACTTATCCTACAATATCTAAAAAACTCAATTATGTTTTATTTCAAGGTTAACTCCATCAAAAAACTAATCTCAATAGTCTTAATCGTAGCAACATCATTGACTTTGATTTTTGGTAAAAATCTATTGAAACAATGGTCTACTTCCCCAGTAAAAGCTGCCGATATAGAATTATTATCTTGTGTCAGTGAGCATAATTTACCCTGGCTACATACAGATGGAAGATGGGTTAAAGAGGAAGCAGATAATTTAGTTACCTTAAGGGGAATGAGTTTTTGTGGTTTTAACAATGAATGGGGCGAAAAAAAATTACCAGATTTTCAGCAGAAAATTACTAAGGTTACTAATGGAACGAATGGTTGGTATCCAAACATATTGCGCTTACCGATTAAAAACTATCATCTCAATACCTTTAGTTTGGAAGAAGTTTATCAAACTCTCAAAGCTGGAGTTGATGAATGTGTAAAACAAAAAGTTTACTGTATTGTTGATTGGCACGCCGTAGATGGAGAAGAAGATGCGGATTGGCGAACTCCACGAATGCAGCAACAAACAAAAGATTTTTGGCGTTATATGGCACCCCGCTTTAAAGATTATTCCAACGTCATTTTTGAGTTATACAATGAGCCTGGTTATCCCAAATTAGTAACTGCTGCAAATTGGCTCAATTGGCGAAATGTTGCGCAAGAATGGGTAAATATTATCAGAGAACAAGCCCCTAAAACTATTATTCTGATTAGTTCTCCCTTATGGTCGCAAATTACCCAATTTGCAGCAGAATACCCCTTCGACGGTGAAAATTTAGCTTATGTCAATCATACCTACAAGGGGATGGAAGAAAGTTGGCCCAGAGAAATGGGTTTGGAATACGATTGGGAACAGATATTTGGCAAAGCAGCAGATCGAGTACCGATGTTTGTTACAGAGTTTGGTTGGCAAGCCGATTCTGAGTGGGAATTTGGCAAAGGAACGACAGCCAATTTCGGTCAACCTATGAAAGATTTTCTCAACCAACGTCCTAACATTAACTGGATAGTCTGGACATACGATCATTACTGTTCTCCTCGGCTAGCAGATGAAAAAGATCGTGTATTAGGAGGAAAAAAAATGGGTCATTTTGTACGAGATTGGCTTAAAGAAGAATGGTCAAAAAATACCAATCCCGTCAAGTCTACTTCTAGTTGTATTAAATAATATTATAACTGTAGAGCATTAACTTCTTCCGTTTTGAGACGCGCACCTAAGCAAGTAACAATTTTTGAAGAAGCTTTAGAAGCCAAACGTCCAGCCTCCTCATAGCTCATTCCGTTAGTAATACCATATAAAAACGCTCCTGCATACATATCCCCCGCACCTACAGTATCGATCGCCTTAACAGGAAAAGGTTCTATTTCACTCAATTTTTCGCCATCAAAGATAACCGAACCTGATGCACCGCGAGTAATAGCAAAACCTTTAGAGATAGTTTTTAGATAGCCGACAGCAGCATCAAAATCTTCTGTATCTGCCATCAACATTGCCTCTGCTTCATTGGCAAACAAAAAATCTACCCCCGAACCAATAATCTCTAACAATCCTGTTTTAAAAAACTTGACCATATTAAAATCTGCCAGAGTAAAGGCTACTTTTTTGCCCGCAGATTGAGCAATTTCTTTCGCTTTGATGGCTGCTTGTTTGCTACTTTCACCACTAACCAAATAACCTTCAATGTAGGTATATTCAGCATTTTTAATGGCTTCGGGGACTAATTCCCCATCGCTAAAATCTCCAGAAATCCCCAAAAAAGTATTCATCGTGCGATCGGCATCAGGAGTGACAAACACCAAACACTTCCCCGTAACTCCTGAGTCTGCCACTTGAGTATCTAGGTTAGTTGCTACGCCACAGTCCAATAAATCTTGGGTATAAAAACTACCAGGTTCATCATCGGCTACCTTACAAGAATAAAAAGCCTTACCGCCAAACTGACTAACTGCAATTAAAGTATTAGCAGCCGAACCACCACAAGAACGTTTAGTATCATATTCAGCTAACTTACTGACGATTTTATCTTGAGCATCCCGTTCTAATAAAGTCATAACACCTTTGTCAATTCCCAACTCCTCTAGAGTGTCGGCAGAAACCTCAAACTCAATATCTAATAGAGCATTACCCAAAGCATATACATCGTATTTTGTCATAATGAAGCCAATAAAATCTATTTAATCTCAACTAAATATCGCGCCAGTCTTGTACGGGACTTGCCTTAAGCAAGATAGCATTTCTTATCGTCTTTACATAAATAATTGTCTCGGTTATTTTAAAAGAGTTTTTTTTGTAACTTGAAAGAAATGAAGAGATTGTCTGTAACGATCGCCTGTGATGGCGCACCTGGAAACTTTCAGCAAGCATCGACAATTCGTAGTATTTTAGAAAACTTTGGAGTGCAGGTATATTTTTATCAGCTATTGCAACAGCAAAATCTGTTGGATTTTTTGGCTGGTAATTATCCCGATAGCGACTATACAATCTGGTTTTTCTATGGTTGCCCTGACAGTAATGGCAACGAGCAACTGAACTTTGAAGTGGTACACCAACAGAACAATGACTACTCCAGCAAGTCGGGTTGGGAAAGGATTAAGTTTAAACTTACTCCAGCTACCATAGCTAAATATATTAAAAACCCCCAAGGAACTTTAATTTGTGGTTCGACTAGCACTAAAGATTGGGTAAAGGCTTTTCTTAAGGTAGGATACAAAGCTTATATTGCCCCAACTCAGCCAGATCTTGCTATCAATTCCTATATTTTATTTATTACTGGATTCTTTTATTATCTATTGATGCACTTCCTAGACTACAGCGAACAGCAATTTTCGCCTCAAGAATCAGTTATTAAAGCTGCTGCAATGGATCGAGATTATCAATTTGGTACAAAATTGTTTCATTATTATGAAGGATCTAGCTCGAACGAACAGAACTAAGAAAGATGGATGAAAGAAGAAAGATATAATTATTGAAACTAATTAAATATTGCCTCAAATTAGAAGGCAATCAAGAATCTGCCGACTTATTTATGTCATCTAACCTTGAAACCCCTACCAAAGAACGAGAAGATTATTTAAACGAACTTCCTGATGAAATGGAGATGTCTCTATTTGACCACCTTGAAGAATTGCGGATGCGTATCTTTTACGCTCTAATTGCTGTGGCGATCGCCGCATTGGGCTGCTTTATTTTTGTTCGTCCTTTGGTACGGATTTTGGAAGTACCCGCCCAAGGAGTTAAATTCTTACAGCTAGCACCAGGAGAGTTTTTCTTTGTTTCAATCAAGGTGGCTGGTTATAGCGGGATGGTATTAGCCAGTCCATTTATTCTTTACCAGATTGTCCAGTTTGTTCTACCAGGATTAACTAGAAAAGAACGTCGTTTACTTGCGCCTGTTATCTTTGGTTCTAGTATTTTGTTTTTTGCTGGTTTATTTTTTGCCTATATTGCTCTAATTCCTGCTGCGCTCAATTTCTTTATCAATTATGGTAGCGATGTTGTCGAACAGTCTTGGTCGATTGATAAATATTTTGAATTTGTCCTACTATTATTATTTAGTACGGGATTGGCGTTCCAAATTCCCATTGTTCAGCTGATTATAGGCTTTTTAGGTATTGTATCTTCTGCTCAAATGTTTGCTGGTTGGCGTTATGTGGTTTTAGGTTCGGTAATTATGGGTGCAATCTTAACTCCTTCTACCGATCCTCTGACTCAATCTTTACTCGCAGGTGCGGTACTGGGATTGTATTTTGGGGGCATAGGTGCAGTTAAGTTGTTGGGGAAATAGCGATCTATGGCGTTGGTGATTTGATGTATGACGTATAAAGTGTTTCGATTAGTAGCTATTAGCCATTAGCTTTTAGCTTTTTAAGGGCGATCAGGTGAGGTTGCCTCACATTGATGACCGCCCGCATTAGCTTTTAAAAAATGTATATTAAGCAAATGAATCTAATTTTCATACCTTGATTCACCAACGCCGAAAATCACATTAGTGCTATCTAGTATTTTGTACATTATTACAATTCATCATTACTTGTTTAGCACTACCCAAATTTAGATTAGCTGTTGGATAATTCTCTTGGCTTGACTACCATAGCCACCACCAAAAAGATTGAAGTGATTCAAAACGTGGTAAAGATTGTAAATACTTTTGCGCTGCTGATATCCGCTGTCTAATTCCCAAGCTTTGTTATAACCTTGATAAAAGGCAGCAGGAAAACCGCCGAATAATTCGCTCATGGCAATATCGGTTTCGCGATCGCCGTAATAGGCAGCAGGATCAAAAATCGCCGGTGCGCCATTGCCTAAAATTGCAGCATTTCCCGACCAAAGATCTCCATGAACTATTGAAGCTTCAGGCTGGCGATCTGCTAGTTTATTTCTAACTGCATCAACTATTTGATTGAGATCTAAAAAACTTCCTCCATTACGTTGCGCTAGTCTTAGCTGATAACCAATACGCTGTTCGGCAAAAAAATCTGCCCAATTATCCATCCAGGTGTTAATTTGTGGAGTAGAACCGATTGTATTATTACGCGACCAACCAAAGCGTTTTTCTGTTCCCTGACGGTGCATATCTGCAAGCTGACTACCCATTGCCCTCCAGCTTTGACTATTTCCCCTACCCAAATCTAACCACTGCAGCACAATATAACTAGAATTATCTGCTGTTCCCCAACATATTGGCTGGGGAATAACAATTGTCTGGGTTGCATACATCTGTTTGAGCCCCAAGGCTTCGGCAGCAAACATTTCTACCTGAGAAGCTTGATTGAGCTTAACGAAGTAATCTGTATCACTACTACTGATTTTATAACCTTGATTGATACAGCCACCACTCACCGAACGAGTATCAACAATTTCAAATTGCTGACCTGTGGCTTGAGCGATCGCTTGAGATATTTGTGTCCACATTAGATTTAAGATTGATTGAGATTCAATCAGCGAGTGCTAAAGGCAGACGCTTCCCATAGGGAATCAGCCCAGCAAACCTTGCTATTTCCCTGTTTAAAATCAATAAAATTAGAACAATCTTTGAGCGGAGAGAGAGGGATTCGAACCCTCGAACGAGTTGCCCCGTTACAGCATTTCCAGTGCTGCGCCTTCGACCACTCGGCCATCTCTCCAGGCGACTTACGATTTATCATTATACATGGTGCTTCAGCATTGTCAAAACATTAATCAATTACCTTTTGCTGTAAACTACACTCTTGTGGCAGTTTTACGACTCAAAAAACCGATAAAGGGGCGAAGTCCCAGCTATAAGCCAGAAGCTTTTAATAAATATCTCAGATAAATTTTAAATTTAGCAGTCAATCAAAATGAACAAGTCCCATATTATCAAGATTCGCGATCGCGCTACGGGCAAAAAACATATTGTCGAAGTTCCTGAAGATCGCTATATTCTACAAACCGCCGAACAGCAAGATGTTGAATTACCTTTTTTGTGTCGCAACGGTGCTTGTACTAGCTGTGCAGTCAAAATAATCTCAGGAGAGTTGCATCAGCCAGAAGCGATGGGACTCTCGCCCAAACTCAAAGACAAAGGTTATGCTTTACTCTGTGTTAGCTATCCGCGATCAGATTTGGAAGTAGAAACCCAAAATGAAGACGAAGTATACGAAATGCAGTTCGGTCGTTATTTTGCTAGAGGAAAAGTTCGGTTTGGTTTGCCCCTAGATGAAGAATAACCAAGAATCTGTGATGCCCTGATGTATACATCTTTAGATCGCGAAGCTTCATTGAATCGCCCTTACAAGTAGCGAGTAAAAGCTGACAGTCAAGAAAAAACTATATATCTTGTTGATGTTGGTTTATTTTTTTGCCAGTGGATTATTTCAAACGGCTGATTGTTTGTTGCTGCTTGATGTTATTAATAGGGTGCGATCGCACTCCAAAAAGAGATGATTTATTATCTGGTAAAGTAACGCGAGTAGTTAGCGGTCAAACTATTGAGGTAATGCTGACACAAACATCTGAAGTAGCGCGGGTTAGAATTACTGGCATCGATGCCCCCGATCTACGTCAATCTCCTTGGGGCAAAATCGCCAAAGATAGTTTGAGTGATTTAATTATGGATCGCCAGATCGAGTTAGAAAGCAAAAACTCAGTAAGAGATGGTCTTAGTCGCGATCGCTTTAATCGGATTAATGCTCATGTTTGGCAAGGTAAAACTTTAGTTAGCGAACAACTAGTTAAAACAGGTTGTGTACTGGCAAACACGCAATACCCCCATTCATATAGTAAGCTGCTTATAAATGCCCAAGAGTATGCCCGCTTGATGGGTTTCCAAATCTGGAATCGCGATCGAGCAATGCGCTACACTCCCAATCAATTTCGTTCAAAGATTAAACCAACGATTAAACAATGACTCAAGCTACTACCGAACAACTACAACTATTTCTCGATGTCGCTACTGAATCGGTTTTGGCTGCGGGAGGGGTGTTAAAAGAACGTTGGGGTAAATTAACTGATATTCAAGAAAAAGGTCGTCCTGGAGACTTGGTAACAGAAGCGGATAAACTAGCCGAAAAAGAGGTTTTACAGGTACTCAACCGTCATTTACCCCAACACCAAATTCTCGCAGAAGAGTCTGGCGCATTAGGCAATGCAGATAGTAAATATTTATGGGCGATCGATCCTTTAGACGGTACTACTAACTATGCCCACGGTTTACCCTTGGTTGCTACGTCCGTAGGCTTAATGGTTGAAGGCGTTCCGACTGTCGGTGCAGTATACAATCCTTTTAGCGATGAGCTATTTCGTGCTGCTAAAGGTTTGGGTGCAACTTGCAATCGTCGTCCAATTCGCGTATCTTCTACCGATGAATTGATCAAAAGCCTCTTGATTACTGGTTTTGCCTATGATCGCCGAGAAACCGAAGATAATAATTATGCCGAATTTTGCCACCTGACTCATTTATCTCAGGGAGTTCGTCGTTTGGGCTGCGCTTCGATGGATTTGGCGGGGGTAGCCTGTGGCAGGTTAGATGGGTATTGGGAAAGAGGTATCCAACCCTGGGATATGGCAGCGGGAATTGTCATTTTAGAAGAAGCGGGAGGCAAAGTTACCGCTTATGATGGCAGTCCTTTAGATATTAGTTCTGGTCGCATTCTGGCTACCAATGGCGCAATTCACGATCGCCTTAGTGAAGCTTTGTTAGCTACTCCTCCTTTAAAAGTTTAATCCAAATAAATCGTTGGCAAACAATTAGAAAAAAATATTTCCTAGCCCTAACGGATTACGATCTCGCTTTAGATCTTAATTACCAATCTAAATCAAGTTGCATAACTATTGTCTTTCAAACATATATAACTACAAACCTAAGACGAAAAGCAATAATTAAAGCTGATCGCCTTAGGTTTAAACCACCCGATTTCAAAATTAACCACAGGAGAAATCAATAATTATGTCTGACATAGATAAGCAAAAATTGAATAAAGAAGTACTTCCCTTCTTTGTTCGTTACTTAGAAGAACAGGATTGTCAAGAACTATCGGAGGAAGAATCAACAAGTGTTAGAGGCGGTTATAGTATTGGTAAAGTTACCACATATAAGTATCCATCCGATAATGAAGATGTCGGTGGTGGCGATGGAGTTTTCACTACCTTAAAATATCCATCCGATAATGAAGATGTTGGTGGTGGCGATGGAGTTTTCACTACCTTAAAATATCCATCCGATAATGAAGATGTTTATTCATTTACATTTCGATAATTATCCTAAATCCGATTGGTAAAATCACAATCTCATTTTTTAAAGCCCCAACCCCCTCTAGTTTCCTCACCAAGGTAGGGAGGGCGGTTGATAGTTTGTTGATAACTGATTATCAATCACAGCAACACGTTTGTATATCTTAAAGACTATCTTTACTCCTAAACAAGCCACAAAATTTTCCAAAAGAACTAGTATCGCTTCACTTAGTAATCCCAAGTACTTTTGCCCTCAATAGCTTCATAGTTTCTTATTGGCGATCGCCATCGACACAATTATAGGTTCGCAAAAACCAATATGAGTATTTTAATTATTACCCACAGTAAAGACAATGAGAGCATTCTTATGGTTCTCAACGCTATTAAAGAGAAAGGCGGTAAAGCCTTTCGCTTTGATACAGATCGATTTCCCACTCAAGTACAGCTAGATATCTACTATGGCAGAGGTGATGAACGATTATTACTGAGAACAGGACAAGAAATCATCGATCTTACAGAAATATCCGCAGTTTGGTATCGGCGCATTGCTATTGGGGCAAACATTCCTACCACGATGAATTCTCAGGTACGACAAGCTTCCTTACAGGAATCTCGCGTAACTATTCAGGGGTTGCTTGCCAGTCTTCCAGCATTTTATTTAGATCCCATAATTAAGATTGAAAGAGCCAAAAATAAACAACTGCAACTGAAAATAGCCCAAGAAACTGGTCTTGATATTCCCCGTAATTTGACTACTAATAATCCAGAGGCGGTGCAAAAATTTGCCCAAAGCTGTGAAGAAGGTATAGTTGCGAAGATGCTTTCTTCGTTTGCCATTTATGGCGAACAAGGACAAGAACAAGTAGTTTTTACCAATAAAGTTAAACCAGAAGAAATAAACAATTTAGATGGATTGCATCTGTGTCCGATGACGTTTCAAGAGCTAATTCCCAAGGCACTAGAATTACGGACAGTTATTGTCGGCGATCGCTTATTTACCGCTTCAATTGATTCTCAAAGCAACGCCAAAGCTCTTCATGACTGGCGCAGACAGGGAATGGAAATGATCCAGAACTGGAAAGCCCATGAATTACCAACAGATGTAAGCCATAAACTCTTAAAGCTGATGAAATATTTTGGCTTAAACTATGGTGCGATCGATTTAATTTTAACTCCTGACGGACACTATGTCTTTTTAGAAATCAACCCAGTTGGAGAGTTCTTTTGGCTAGAGCGCTACTCACCCCACTTCCCAATTTCCCTGTCAATTGCCGAACTTCTAATGAGATCGCGGAATTAAATTTTTACCTCAATTGATAATTCAGGCTTAATAACTTCAACCACAAACCAGGATTTTGTTTTTCCAACCAGGGTTGAGATTGTTTTAGCCAACCAGGAAACCAACGGCTTAAAAATAAGTTTCTCAAGGCATCTTTATTAAAAGAAAAATACGAACCCAGCCAACGAATCATATCTTTACTTCCTGCCATTTCCCAAATCCATACCAAGAGGGCGGGGTTTTTGCGGGCAGCAATTAGAGCTAATCTGGTGAAGGTAAACCAGTCGGTACGATCTTTGATAAAGGTATCGGCAACTTCAGGGGGTTGATCTGCTAGCAAACCAAAGAAGGTATTTAACATCGAGTTAATTCGCTGTGGGGGGAGAGTTTTGCCCGTAGGTACCATCATTCCTTTAGAAAATAGCCAAGTAACAGAAATATTGCTTTGATAGGCTCTAATTTGATTGAGATGTTGGGCAGTCAGGAGATCGTGTTGCAGAGCAATGTTTAATAGAGTAGTTAATCTTTCTAAATTCCTGACCAACGAACCAAAACCAGTAAAGATTAAAGGAGATTGCAAAGATGCCGCATCACCAATAGCTAATAGGCGATCAAAGGCTACAGTGCGATCGCTACTTCCCGTACTAAAATGACCAGGAATATAGCCAAAAGTAGGTTTTTTCCAGACTAATTCGTCCATGTCGCAACGGCGATACTCTGGCAAGATGGTAAAGAAGTCTTCGTACATCTCTAGCAAAGAACCAGGATTTTCAGGATGCACTTGATGATAATGAAACAAATAAAAAGTAAGCTCTCCATTACCTGCAGGGAATAATTCCCAAATTAGTTGTCTGCCTCTTGATATATCTCCATGAGAGTTTAAAACATCACCATAGTCTTCATCCCATACTTCTGGTGCGAATCCACTTTCAATTACTGCCCCCACAGTGGGACATACACTATCAAAAGTACGCCCGCCATTGAGTTGCCAAGCAATTGGCGATGCCGTACCCATAGCATCGATCAATAATCTGCCTGTAGTTTGTTTACTGGTTTGAGTGGGTAAATGAGTCAGCTTGACTGTAATTCCATCAGTATTAATATCGGCGCGAATAAATTCGGTTTGATCCCAAATATCTCCCCCTGCTTGACGTAGTTTATTCCCACAGAAGTGTAGTAGTTTCTCCGCATCGATGGCTACATTTAAGACTTTGGGAGTATGCAATACCGCAGCCTTAAGATGAGGTGGGTTATAAGCATCAAAAAACTTACTAAATCCGTCTACATATTCGGCTGCAATGACTGATTCAAATTCTTTGGGGGTAAATAAGCCCAAGTTAATTAAACTTTGGAACTCATCACGGGAGATATTCCACTCGCGATTCATTCTACCAAAGGGCAATCTTTCAATTAGCAGTACGCGATAACCTTTGAGTGCCATTACTGCAGCATGAATTACTCCTAAAGCACCACCGACGTAAATCAAATCGTATTCGTTTTCAGTTTGGTTATCTGTAGTGGAATTACTCTTAAAAATTACTTCTTGGGGTTGTTGGGGACGATTTACACTATCGCGCCAACGTTTTTCCCACCAGTAAACCCGATTGAGATCGTATTCTCCATTGGGCATTTTTTGAAAGTATTTTACTGTTTCGGGATAGGAATCTACTAAAGCTTCAAATATAGTCTGTTGGGATAGATCTATTGCTGGAGGAATGGGATATTTTTGGGGAAATACTTGACGAATTTTTGTCAGCAGATCTTGTTTGATTTGGTTAGCTTGAGAAATATTTTGCTCGCCCCATTGAAATATTTTTAGATAGGTAGTGCGCTGTAGTTGCCAAACAAAAATAGATAGCTCACTATCTGTTTGCTCAAACTGAATCCGAATACCATCAGGAGTACTAACTTTTTTCCCTTGAGATGGTTGCCATGTTTTTTGTAACCAATTTTGGACTGCTTTTAGATCGGGAGTGGGTATTTCCGTATAGATTAATTCTTTCATTTAAAAATTATTATTAACTATTGCTTAAGAAATTGAAAAAATAGAGTCAAATTGATCCCTCATAGGCTAGACTAGCGAAGTTATTAATTTTTGTGATTATAATTAGACAAAAATCAATATTTACAAATAGCTAATAAAGTAGCTTAACCCAAGCATATGTATGGATTATCCCATCCTAGCCAGCATAGAGGAAATATTGGCATTGAGAAATAATTCGGTTAATGAAGAAATAATTGCGATCGCGATCGCTGATGTAGTCAAAATCGCTCGTCAACAAGGACAGTCTTTGGAAGATTTGACTGCCGATGTTTTGCAAGATCATAGTTTGTTAGAACGAGATGTTAGAAAATGGTTGAGCGAATTAGTTGCCCAGGCTTGGAAAATTTTACCTCGTCAGCAAGAAGAATAAATTGTTAATCAAGGATAAGTTATAGGTTACTGATAACTAATAATTTACCCTTGATAACTAAATAAATGACCATTGGTATTTGGATTTTAGGCGATCGCCTGACCCACAAACAGTTAAGCTTAACTAATAACCAGGAGAATAAGCCCCAAACTCCAGTTATTATGATTGAGTCGAGTAATTATGTAAAACAACGACCCTATCATCAACAAAAGCTGGTTTTAGTTTTCTCGGCTATGCGCCACTTTGCTGAAGAATTAAAGGCAGATAGTTGGCAGGTGACTTATGAAATTGCAGCAGATTTTGCGACTCCACTACAAACCTGGATTAAGCAACATAAAATTACCGAACTACAACTTACTATACCCTGCGATCGCCCTTTTACTAAATTAATTGGCAGTTTGGATTTGGATTGCCAAATTACTTTTTTAGCTGACAATCATTTTCTCTGGGATCGAGAAGAATTTATTGCCTGGGCAAGCGATCGCAAAAGGTTATTAATGGAAGATTTTTATCGAGAAAGCCGTAAAAAATTTCAAGTTCTGCTGGATGGTAAAAAACCTGTTGGTGGTAAATGGAATTACGATCGAGATAACCGAAAACCACCTAAAAAAGCTCTCAATACTCCGCCTCCTTTAACTTTTGAACCCGATACTATTACCAAAAAAGTAATCGATCGCGTCAAACAAGAAAAGTTCTCTAATTATGGAAAAATTGAACCCTTCAATTGGGCAGTCACTCGACAGCAAGCCCTAGAAGTTTTGGCTTATTTTGTTGCTGAATGCTTACCCAAGTTTGGTACATATCAAGATGCGATGGTGACGGGAGAATATACGATGTGGCATGGTTTGATTTCTCCCTATCTTAATTTGGGTTTACTCGAACCAATAGAAGTAATTGATGGGGTAGAAACTGCCTATTATCAACAGGAATTACCCCTAAACTGTGTCGAAGGATTTATTCGTCAGGTCATGGGCTGGCGAGAATATATGCACGGTATTTATCATCTTCAGGATGAAAACTACAGCCAAAATAATTGGTTTGAACATGATCAACCCTTACCAGAATTCTTTTGGTCTGCCGAAAAAACCGACATGAATTGTCTGCGTCAATGTCTGACTCAGGTAGAAGAAACTGGCTACGCCCATCATATTCAAAGACTGATGGTATTGAGCAACTTTGCCTTGATTTCGGGAATCTCGCCCCAGGCGATCGAAAACTGGTTTCACAGTGCCTTTATTGATGCCTATGATTGGGTAATGCAAACTAACGTCATTGGCATGGGACAGTTTGCCGATGGCGGAATTTTAGCCTCTAAACCTTATGCAGCTTCTGCTAACTACATCAATAAAATGAGTGACTACTGTGGTGGCTGTAAATATCAAAAAAGCGATCGCACTGGTGATCAAGCCTGTCCCTTTAATTTCTTTTATTGGGATTTTTTAATTCGCCATCAAGCTAAACTGCGATCGCTTGGTAGGATGAATCTGGTTTTAAGCCATCTCAAAAAAATTTCGGCTGCTGAAGCTGAAGCCATTAGTTCTTTAGCCGATCGATGGTGGTCAGATCACTTATTCTAAAACATAGTATATTTCTACTAGTCAACAGACAAAATAGAAAGTTATTAATTCTTATTTTAAGCTACCAATTTACCCCATAGATTCCCCGCCGTTTCCACAAAGCCTTGAATAGTTTTCCACATTTTACCCAGGTTTTTCCACAGGTGACGACGTAGTAATAACATCTTGACTCGCTCGTGGGGATTTCGCGGGTTTACCGACTATTAACTGTTTGTTAACCTTGAAATGTGAATAAACGTAACAAAAAAAAGCCTCTAACTACTATTATTGCGTAGAGCTATATTTTTTTAATGAGCTATAGTAATAATCTGTAACATTGACAAATAGCCCCCTTTTTAGAAGACAATGAATCAGCAAGTCATTTAGCAAACATCGCCAAGAAGTAACAAACTTCATTATGGTGAGCGAACTTTGTTTGACTCCTTGAGCGATTTATCTAAGCCAAAGCTATTTTTTAGTTTGATCTATAGATAATGTTTTCTTAATTGCTGAATGGGCTGTGGTAACACCACATGGAAAAAGTCCTTGTTTTGTTTTCACCAAAATAATATATTCACTGGAGCATATAACCAACCATGAACTCTACTGTAAGCATTCTGGCTGAAATACCTGAAGAACTTCATCTATCTTTAAAAAACTATTTAGAAACTCATCCTAATTGGGATCAAGACCGTGTTTTTGCGGCTGCTCTATCTTTATTTTTATTACAAAATAACAACGGACAAACTACTGAAGCTTCTGAAAGCTATCGTGCTTGTGCCAGAGTCTATTTAGAAACCTTATTCCAGTCTAACTAAGTAGCAAAAGTAGTAAAATACTAAATTACTTTTGCTTGCTGCTTATATACTCTTTACTGTGACTTCTAATTCGACTCAACTCATCATTCCCGAACTCATTGTTGGTTTGGGTAATCCCGAACCAAAATACGATAAAACCAGGCATAACATTGGTTTTGCTGCGGTAGATGAGCTAGCTAGGATCTGGCAGATGAACTTAAAAGAAAATAAACGTTTTCAAGGCTCATTTGCCGAAGGAGTTGCCCCAGGAGGCAAAAAAATTCGTCTGCTCAAACCCCTAACCTACATGAATCGTTCGGGACAATCGGTTAGAGCAGTGACAGACTGGTATAAGCTACAACCTCAGTCTGTGTTAGTAATTTATGACGATATGGATTTGCCTACAGGTAGATTACGGATGCGCTTGACAGGTTCTGCTGGGGGACATAATGGCATGAAGTCAATTATTGCTCATCTGGGTAAAAAAGAATTTCCCCGCTTGAGAATTGGGATTGGTAAATCTGGGGGTAAAAAAGAAACTATTGGTCATGTCTTGGGGAAATTTTCGCCAACGGAAACCAAGATTGTAGAAGAAGTGTTATATGTTTCGGTAAAGGCGATTGAACTCAGCCTAAAAGAAGGAATAGAGAAATCGATGAGCAAATACAACGGATTTTCGGCAAATATTCAATAAATATTTAATCAGAGTAATATTTTTTGAAAAGCTAAATCCACAATTTTGTAGGGGCGATAGGTTCAATATCTTGATCCCAACCACCTACTTGATAGGTTTGTAGCAACCACAGACTTGCTCCATAGCTGAGAAAAGTCTGGGCTAAACTATCATTAGCTAAACGGGGTAAAAGCGATCGCCAGCTAGTCAAGCCATTAACTATAGTAGTGACAGGACGATCTGCCAAACGAGTGCCAAGTAAGGATTGATAGGGATCGACCCAATCAGCGCGGGTTTGCCAAGATATTAAATGCGCTTCAATAGTTTTATTTAACGCGACTAGTTTTTGTAGTCTTTTAGTTTGGGGATGTTGAGGATTTGTTTTAATCCAGTCTTTGATTTGAGTATTATTATCGATCTCCATCAGAGTCATGTTAATCGCTTGATAAAGAGCCTGACAAGAATCTTGGACGCAGGAATTAGCAGGACCAACAAATGTAGCTCCCGTACCGTCTCCTGTACGATATCGTGCCATCATGCGGTCTAGTTGGTAAGCTAAAGCGTTGAGGGGAAAACGACGCAAACCATCAAAGTTGTATTCATCTAAAACATCTAGTTTAACGATCATATCGGTAATCGGACGACTACCCATCCAGCCAAACTGACGATCGCCTGCAAAGTTCGTCCAGTCTAAGCTTCCTGCAATAATCCCCGTAGTGTTTTGAGTATATACCTGAGCGTAACCAATTTTAAAGCGTAATTCTTGAGTCAGGGGTTCGCGCACTACTCTAGCTAAACCAAAGGCAAAATGACCAAAAAAGATTCCCAAAGGAGCAAATTCTTGTTTGTTACCGCCGATTCCGCCGTAGGTATGGAGAACTAACAGGCGATCGCCTTCTTGATAAGAACCAATCAACTCTGTATCTTTTAGATTCTTAGGATTTAATAAAATAGAGTCTATTTTACCCTTCTTCTGTGTTACTCCCTGCCAATACTTACTGTGGATGTAGTTGGTAGTTTTTTGTAATCCAGCAATAACCTTCGCTGGCTGTAGTTGAAACAAAGCGCGGGGCGCGATCGCCCTGACGGTAAAGATTCCTTGATGGTTTTTAGCACCATAAATATACCAGCCTGTCTTATTTAAAGGAGATTTGGTAATATGATTGGCTGTAGCAGACAATACTCCATTGCGATCGGGTACTACCTGGGGAAAATAAACCACGTCTTCTCTACCATCAAACTGCTGAGATAAAGAATTATAATGGCGCACAACAGCCAGATTGTTGGGACGTAGTTCCGTAACCGTTACTAGTGCATAATACTTCCCCGTAATCAAAATTGGTTCGCGGGCAATATAAAGGCTGATATCTGTTTCTCTAACTACCTCAACGGAACTCAAGGTAACCATCACATCATCGTTAGTTCTTGCACCAGCCAATGATTCTAAAGCCTGTACTTGTCGCCAATGATTGAGGCGGGTGGGATGAATGATACCTTGGTTAATACTTTTGTAAGCTGCTTCGGAAAAATCAATTCTAATTTTGACTTGGTTAACGTAGGCTTGAATATCAGAGCGATCGCTCCAGCGCAAGTATACTTTTTTACCAACCAAATCCTGTTCTGATTTTGGCGCGTGATGCACCTCCAAATAAACGCCTCTGACAACAGAACGTTCTTTAGCATCGGGCAGGATCAAACGTCCTAGCCATTCAGCTACGGGAAGATATTCTTTAGTATAAGATTGAGCGATGGGATAGTAACTTGGTTGATTAAACTCCCCTTGAACATAGTTTTCGTAGTCACTAACAATTCGTGGTGACTTGGAAGTATATTCGGCAGTAGCAGCAGGATATGGTTCGTAGCCATCAACGCGATTCAGGATACGTAATATAATTTTTAGAGTTTGCTCTAAATGACTGTTGCCATCTTTTAAGATCGCATTGTCATCTAAAGGACCATTTTTAGAATCGTGTCCCACTTCTCCCAAAGAAATATAGCTAATTTCTCCCCGACTTTTAGCCAAATTCCACTTTGACCAACTTAGAAGAAACCATCTGCGGGGAAACAACAGCGGAGTAAAACGGGCAACCCGATCCTTCTTACCGACTAAATGATAGAGGTGTTCTACTTGAACAACTTCATTATTCCCGCTGATTACCCCTGCCAGGGAAATAACCTCGATTGGTGCAGCCAAAACTTTTTTGAGATAAGGTACTGCACCTAACGATATTTGCCCGCCACCGCTATAGCCAATTAAGGTGATTAAAGCACCGCTACCTGGTTGATAACCCTTATTTAAGAGGCGATCGATAATTATTTGCGCCGTACCGCGATTGTAAATTGGACCATAGCGACTGTCTACCGATACCGCTACCTGGAACATATTACGCAGCAAAACTAAAACTTCTAACCTCGCCGTGCGCTCGATCCACTGCCAAAAGCGGGCTAAAGGTCTATTAAGGGTTAGAGGGAGATTAATTACAGAATAGGGAATGATATTTTGGATTAAAACGCGATCGCTTGGCAACGATTCAGCTAATCTTTCCAGAAATTTAGCCGATCTAAAAGAATATTTAAACGAGCTTTTACCAATACCATCGAGATAGACAATATAGTGCGATGCTGTAATGCTTATCTTCTCTGGTGGCGATGGGGCTGGACGATAAATTAAAGTTCGGCGATCGCTTTTGCCACCATACCATCCCGCCCACCAGCCCAAGGCTTCAAACGGCGCAAGTAAGCCCGCCAAGACTAAGGCAATGCCAATAATGCGCCCACTATCAATTAATAAGTCGAATAATTGATTCTCTAAAAAAGCATAGCACTGCACCCACCAAGCATTAGCAGGTGATAAGAATACAACTATGCCTAAAGCTAACAAGATTAAGGCGATACGTTTGAACATTTAGCATTTATTAGTTATTTTCATCCTGCAAAGCTTGTCCCAGTAAATCTGGGATATCTCCAGTTTCAGGAGGTATGGGTAAGCCAGTATAGAGCATTTGCTCGATATAATCTGGTTCGGTAATCAAATCGACTCCTGCAACCCAATCTATCAAATCATTGGTAATCTGTGCGATCGCTTTACCAAAAATTCGTTGAGATGCTTGCAATACCAGCCAGCCACCCAAACAGCATTCAAAAGCTTGCCATAAACCCAGATGAGAAATTGCGCCTAAGCCAGTCGCGATCGCCATTAATGTCCAGATGGATAAGATAATTAAAATCGGCATCCCAAAATAGGGAATTACCATCAAAAATCCTAGCAACAAAGGTGCATAGCTAAACCCCAGGGTTTTAATAATTTCTAATAACGTCAAATTTACCTCAAATACCCACCTGGCAACGATCCAGGTACTCAAAACCCAAAAATTGTAGTTAAAGACAAATATCACCGCTGCGATCGCTACTGAGAGTATAAATCTTAGGGGACGTACCCGATTGACAAACAGCATTACGCTTTGACCAAATGTTTGTGATAAGCCAGCCAGTAAAACTATTAAAATACTGGCAACCAAACCTAAAGGCAAGTTGACGACTAAGTTAAAAGTTTCGGACTTGAGTAACAATACTCCAGAAACCAAACTCCAGAATTGATTGACTGCTGTATCCACGGCGATCGCCATAATTAACAATATAAGCAATTATAAATACTCCATAGATTATATAGAGTCTTTATTAGATCGAGATATAGTAAGTCTATAAGTAATCGATAGGTTGATATGGTTTCAATTCAAAAGCAGATTGTTTTAATCACAGGTGCGAGTAGTGGAATCGGTGCATCCTGTGCCAAAATGTTTGCTAAAGAAGGAGCATCACTAATTTTGGTAGCCCGTCGTCGGGATAAACTAGAAGAAGTAGCAAGGGAAATTAAGCAAAACAATTCCTGCGAAATTTATCTACTGGAACTAGATGTATGCGATCGCCATGCAGTTGCCAAGTCTTTGGCATCTCTCCCCGAATCTTGGCGTCAGGTAGATATTTTAGTTAATAATGCAGGATTAAGCCGTGGTTTGAATAAACTTCAATCAGGAGAGATCCAGGATTGGGAAGAAATGATCGATACCAATATTAAAGGTTTACTCTATGTAACGCGATCGCTATTACCTAATATGGTCGAGCGTAACCACGGACATATTATTAATATTGGCTCAATTGCAGGACATGAGGCTTATCCTGGGGGCAATGTTTATTGTGCTACCAAAGCAGCAGTCAAAACCCTATCCCAAGGAATTAAAATGGATTTATTGGGTACACAGGTTCGTGTTAGCTGTGTCGATCCTGGTACGGTAGAAACCAACTTTAGCAACGTAAGATTTCGTGGAGATACAGAAAAAGCGCAAAAAGTTTATCAGGGAATGAACTCCCTTACCCCTGATGATGTTGCTGAAATTGTTGTCTTTTGCGCTACTCGTCCCGCCAACGTTAACCTAAGTGAAGTATTGGTGTTAGCTACGGATCAATCAAGTGCAACGATGGTTAATCGGCAGTAGAGCATTCAGTATTAAAAGAAAGCGATCGCACGCGATCATGCTTGTTACTACCTCAAAAGCAAAAATTTGATGCTGTATGGCATTATGTACAAATGCTCAAACATTTGAACGTTTATTAAAACTCGTTATTCCTTGCTCGTGATTTACGAACGAATAACATAAAATCCAAGTTTTTTTTAGGTTAAAGATGGCGCGATCGCTCTTATAAAGTCAGTTCGAGCAAAAAAGCTTTTGAATAAATTCAATCGATTCAAAGGGATATTTGATGGCGATCTTGACGTAAAATTCACCTTTAACCCTTTCCCTTTTCCCTTTAACCTCTTCAAAACCAATAAATTTTGTACTCATCGAACTCACGTCTTATAATCTTCAAAAAGCGATTGTCTTGATGTTTTTGTTTAAGTGTTTATAGGTAGTTAGTAATATTTTTTATTTTAAAAAACTTGTAGATAAATATAATTATTTAAGTGAAATTACTATTAAATAAATTAAATATTAATTAATCAATAAAACCAATAATCACCAGGATATTTTACCTTGCTTAAAATCCACAATTACTATTGACATTATCCCCCCGCCCTAGTGTTATCAATGATAGAGAGTGTGAAATAAATCAACGGTATTAATGACTGCAACGATCGCAGTCAAAATTTAATTATTAGTTTGATAAGTCTTTGAATTGGATTTGACTTAATCTTGGCAAAAAAATCGGCGATTTTCTCTTGTTTAATATTGCTGTTTCTCCCAGACAGCAAATGTAATTTTATTTAGCCAGAAGTATTATAAATCTATTGGTTTATGATTTTGGTTGAACAATAGTAATGAAAATTTTCAAAATAATAGGAATACTGTTATGCACGCTTCTACTGGTTTTACTGCTCGAATATATACTATCCTCGAATACCGTTGACAAAATAAAACTATCCAACAGCGAAAATCTTTTTCAAACTTTAGAGAAGCTTGAGAATGTTAAGTTATTGAGACCACAAGATATTAAAGTAGATACTGATACCTGGAAAGCTTTATCCTCTGTTTGTGTACAATCCCAATCTGGAGATAGCAACTGGTTTGGATTTTCTACTGCTATTAATAATGAACATCTTGTAATCGGAGATCCTAAAGCCAATCGTGTAATTGTTTATAACCGCGATGAAGATAAAAAGTGGTTAAGATCTACAGAAATATTACCTCCGAAAGATTCGCTTGCTGAACAGGTAGGATCTGGATTTGGAGGAAATTTAGCTCTCGATGGAAATACTTTGGTTATTTTAGCCGAAACAGAAAACCCAAGTTCGGATTATTCTCTTTTTCGAGCGGTTTATAGAACATTTCTCGATCAAAAAAACCTTGTAGAAAGAATTGATGTAGATCGTAAAGATTTAATTATAGGAAATCGTATTGCTGCGGATAATGGAAAAATTGTCTTCACCGAACAGGAAAAAAATAAAAACGGTCTTATAAATAAAACTTATGTAAACATATTAACTAACCTCAAAATAAAACGCATAAGAAAAAAAAATAGCATTTTTAATGCCGTTTCTATTAAAAATAATATTCTTTTAATAGGTGATATTGAGCTACAAAACAAGACTTATGCCTGGAAGGTAGATCTAAATAGTTTTTTTCCAAAGCTGAAAAAATTAAGCTTACCTTTTATACATTTAGGAAGAGAAGTAGCAATATCTGATCGATTTTTTGCAGCTAACGTAGGTTTATCTCTGAATATTTTAGAGCATAATTACGAAACAACAATAGTTAAGTCTATAAACAACGATTCAACAGTTGTATTCTATGACTCTGATTTTTCTAAAGTATATTTAGATCGAAATATATTGGCAAGAGTAAAATTTTCCGAACCTATGATACCAGGTTCAAACTCAATATTAGAAATATATCGCCTCGATAATAATGCCATGCCACATCTCATCTTAAAGCGAGTTAAACATGATGGAAAGGGATACAGAGTTACCTTACAAAATGGTTTTCTTGTAACAACCCAAACAGAACAAGTGTGTATTGAAAATTTTTATTAAATTAGAAAATTAAAATCGTTCAATGCTCAATTTTATAGTAAATAAATTAAGGAATGGTGTCTACGATTTTGATAATCCTGGTATTAGTCCTGAAAGAGAGGATGATGGTATTATTATTAGAGAAGGTCGCGATTTAATATCTGCATCTGGAACAATTATATCGAATACTGCACAGAATGTAGAACCTTTACCTGGAAATTCACAAGATCCTTCTACAATTATCGCTTTTTCTTCTACAGTTGATATTTATTCTGGTCAAAGCGGAAGCGGTATATGGCACACTCTTGAAGGAGATGACTCTCCTCGTATTTTAGGAGTAGTGAGTCTTGGAATACCAGGTGTACTAGCTGACGAATCTTCCAAGAAGAGAAATAAAGGCGTTGTCATCACAACAGATATATACAATAACATCATCGATAATCTTCCAATCCTTGATGCTGATGAACTTCCAGAAAATGCCATTATTGGCAGTGAAGCCAATGACACCATCGAAGGCACATGGCGTAGAGAAAGAATTTTAGGTGGCGATGGCAATGATATTATTAATGGAATGGGTGCAAAAGATCGCCTTGAAGGAGGTGATGGTAACGACACCTTAGACGGTGGTATTGGTCAAGACCAAGATGATTTAAAAGGCGATGCTGGAAATGACGTTCTGCTAGCTGGTGCTGGTGATGACTTTTTAACAGGTGGTGCTGGCAACGATGTTTTAAATGGCGGAGAAGGAACTTTAGATATTGCAATTTTCTCAGGAGATTTCCGAGACTATGACTATAATATTTCTGAAGATGGTAGCATAACCTTCGATCATGTTCGTGGAATAGGAGCAGATGGTAAAGATACACTTAGAGGTATTGAATTTGCAGAATTTAGCGACACTTTAGAAGGCTTAGAAACTCTATCAGAAACATCATCAAGTGAAGACGGAGAAGGAAACCAATCATTTGTCGCCTCCCAAAGTGAAAGCGCACCCCGCATCATCCCCTTACCCTTAGAAGATGGAGTAGAAGACTTAACATCAATTGAAGTAGACGGTGTAGAACAACCACCCTACACTGATTTTACCCTCGAATCTCCTCACATATCATTAGCTGCGCCAGTAGCAATGCTAGATGGAGATGTAGAATATACCTTCAATATTTCTCCTTTTGAACTCAACTCCCAATACAATATCGTTTACATTTTTGATAGATCGAAAAGTACTGCGTCAAGTGCAGCTTTACAAACAACAAAAGATGCATACACAGATTTGACCAATTATTTGGTTGACAATAATTTAGCAGAAAATATTAACTTTTCATTAGTGTCTTTTAGCAGATACGCGACAATACAGGAAAACTTAAGTGCTAATGAAATTATTGCTGCAATTGGGAACACAACATCAGAAACTCAAAATGTAGGTACAGCTTATCGTGATGCGATGAAATTACACTAGGTTATGTAGATCGGGGGGCAAATGGTGGAGATGGCGGTGATTATATTGTAGGTAACAACCGAGATAACCTTCTTGATGGTGGTGCGGGTAACGATACCATTATTGCTCATGGAGGCAATGACACCATTATCACTGGTGCGGGTAACGACAAAGTAGATGGTGGAGAAGGAATTGATACCGTCCTTTATGGCGATGTAGCTTATCAAGGCAATAGCAATGTATTCCTAACTCAAGCTGCTAACACAGTTAACTACAACAACACCGATACTTTAACGGACATTGAATTTCTACAATTCTCTGATGTCAGAATCAGTGCTGATACGCTAGAAGTAACTCCCTTCATTGAAGAAATAGATAATGTTAGTGTTCTAGAAGGAAACACTGCCAGCTTTACTATTGAACTAGCCAATTCCGCATCAGCAGACATAACATTTGATTACACTACAGAAGATATTGATGCCGTAGCAGGTAATGATTATGTAGCTACTTCAGGACAGATAACTATTCCTGCAGGAGGCACTACTGCTACCATCGAGATTACTACTAACGAAGATACAGATTTTGATGAAGAGACAGAAGTATTTGGGATCAATCTAACTGATTTAACAGGAGCTACCTTTAGCAACAATCAAACCGAACTATCCATAGCAGGATATATCGAAAACATAGAAGCACCAATTACTCTCAATGGTACTGCTGAAGACGATTTCCTGACTGGAGGCAATAATAATGATAGTTTGCGCGGTTTCAGTGCCAATGATTACCTAGCTGGAGATCTGGGTAATGATACCTTCAGAGGAGACAACGGTAATGATAATCTCAATGGTGGAGAAGGCATAGATCTTCTTTATGGTGGAAACGATGACGACATACTAGAAGGAGAATCAGGTAGCGATATTCTTAATAGTGGTAAAGGCAATGACACTATTAATGGTGGAAGTGGCGACGATAAACTCTATGGTAGAGAAGATAACGATTCTCTGGTTGGAGGAGATGGTAATGACTCCCTTTCAGGTTTAGATGGGACTGATATTCTTCTGGGTGAATTAGGCAATGATACTCTCAAAGGTGGAGACGACAATGACACTCTTAGAGGGGGAGACAACAATGATCTGCTAGAAGGAGAAGCAGGAAACGATTACCTCAGTGGAGAAGTAGGTAATGATAATCTCAATGGTGGAGAGGGCAATGACCAACTCTATGGCAAAGAAGGAAATGATTCACTAGAAGGAGAAGCAGGTAACGATTTACTCAATGGCAATGAAGGAAATGACACCATTATTGGGGGTTCGGGCAATGACAAACTCTATGGCAGAGAAGGTAATGATTCTCTTCAAGGGGATGATGGGCAATGACTTGCTTAGTGGTTTCAAGGGAGGAGATGTATTAAGCGGAGGCAAAGGTGCTGATACGATTGATGGTGGCAATGGTAATGATGTCTTAAAAGGACGACAGGGAGATGATGTCCTCAATGGTGGTTATAATTCCGATATCTTTGCCCTAGAATCTTTAACTGGTACAGATACTATTAATGACTTTAAAGATGGTGTAGATCTGTTTGGTCTAACTGGTTCCGTCGGCTTTAGTGATTTAAGTATTAGTGATAGTTCTAATGGAGTGGAAATCGCTCTCCCTTCTAACAATAATCAAATCTTAGCAATTGTGAATAATGTCAGTGCGGTAGATATTACCGTTGACGATTTTACGACTATTTAGTTGTTTTGTTAGAGTCAACGATTGCGTTGACTCTAAAATATAGCGATCGCCTTTATTTTTAGCCCAAAAATCTTCAAGCAAAATTACTGCGAGCCAGAAGAATTTAAATAGGTTAAACCACTTAAAAAAATAAGTCCCATAACTCCTGCGATCGGATTATTATCAATACCTGTCACCCAAGTAGGAATGCGATCGCTATATTTAATTAATTCTCCAACATTAACAATATAGTAGCCCCACACTAAACCAGCATGAATGCCTATACAAATTCCCAGGCGATCGCCATATTTGAATTTAGCTAAAATTAAAGCTATACCCAATAAAACCAGCGCAGGAAATGTAACCGCAGTACGGATAACTTCGGTTATGGGTTTGAGGAAATGTGCCAAAGCAAAGATCGACGCACCAAGATACATACTGGTTTTTCGACTATAGTCCCTCTGTAATTCATCTAGCAGCCAACCACGAAATACTAATTCTTCAGCAAGTCCGATCCCCAACGCACTTACCAAGCCTTCGATCGCAATTCTAATCAAAGTAAATGAAGTAGGAACTATTTCAATCCATCCCAATAATGCCTCGACAATAAATAAACTCAAACAAAGCCAAAAGCCGATAGCTAAACCTTTGGCTAATTCAATAATATTTTTATGATTGATTTCTAGACCATAACGAACAAAAATATTAGCTTCTTGGTAAACAAATTTTCCCCACAGTTTCCATAAGAATAGTAGTTCGATAAACAATAAACTCATGGTCACAATGGTCGTCAAATTAGGATCTTGACCTAACCATAAATTTAGAGGAATTGCTAATGGCAACCATAAAATAGACAAAACACCAATGAAACATAATAGCCTCACTGGTGCAGAAGAATTTGATATTTTTTGATAACTTTGGTTCATTGACAATCAATAAACCTCACCATAACATTACCCACTAATAATTTAATCGTCAGCTTCGATAGTACTAGTCAAACCATGATTGCAGAGAGTCTCAGAATAAAACTCAGCGTGTTCTAAAGCACAGGTAATCACTAAACCAACACCACTGTTGTGAGTTTCCATCATGATATTAACTGCTTGAGGCTGGGTCATGCCCCCAATGGTTTGCATCAATACCTGGACGACATACTCCATAGAATTAAAATCGTCGTTGTGGAGTAATACTTTATAACGGGGTGCGTGCTTGCGCACCGTGGAAGTTGAACTTTTATCTATTACAGAAGTTCCTAGAGACACAAATTTTCTCCTTTGAAATTTCTTTTACTTGAATTACCAAATTGCCAATAACTTCATACTAAAGCACTAAAGCTTTGAGAGGACGAACAACTAAAAACTGCTCCCCACCATAACAACTCTGTTTAAAATATAAATATACAATAAAAAAGTTAACACAACTTCATGATAATAAATTTAAGGTAAAAATGACTAAATCTGCTACTTCTATTTTACCGTCGATACCTGGTACATATTGGCAATGGCGCGATAACTCAATCTATTATGTCAGTGCGGGACAACTACCGACAGATTTACCTCCTTTGCTTTTAGTACATGGCTTTGGAGCATCTACCGACCATTGGCGCAAAAACCTGGCGAAGCTTAAAGAAAATTTTCAGGTTTGGGCGATCGATCTCTTGGGTTTTGGACGTTCTGCCAAGCCCAATCAAGAATATAGCGGTAATCTTTGGCGAGAACAACTCCATGACTTTATCGTCGAAGTAATTGGCAAACCTACCATATTGGCTGGTAATTCTTTGGGTGGTTATGCCTCTTTGTGCGTTGCGGCTGCTTATCCTCAAGATACGGCAGGTTTGATTCTGTTAAATAGCGCCGGTCCTTTTACTGATAATAGTCCTGAGTCTCAACAAAAATCTAATTCCAACTGGATGGGCAAAGTTACTCGCTCAATATTGTTACATCCTTGGGCAAGTTTTTGGTTATTTCAGTATACACGTCGTCGTTCTGTAATTCGTAAAACTCTGAATAAGGTTTACTTCGATCGCAGTGCAGTTACAGAACAGTTAATCGAAGATATTTATCGTCCCTCTTGTGATGTGGGCGCACCTGAAGTTTTTAATTCTGTGTTCAAAACTCCCCAGGGAGAAAAAGTAGATATTTTATTGGGTCAAATGCATTGTCCCCTCTTAATTTTGTGGGGAGAAAAAGATCCTTGGATTAATGCCAGAGATCGCGGAGCAAAATTTCGCGAACATTATCCCCAGCTAACAGAGTATTATTTAGAGGCTGGTCATTGTCCTCATGACGAAATTCCAGAAGAAGTCAATAACCTAATCACAAACTGGGTTTTGTCCATTATTAAGTTAAAATCTTAATTGCTGACTTCTTAATAATTTGTTACAAGGTAAGTAGTAACTCAATCTATAGCTCTATGTTCGGTGGATTTGTTGGTTTTGGTAATAATAAAGGCAAAGATTGGGGCGAAAACCTGATCAACACTGTCGCAAGCAACACAATTCGTCATTTATTTACTCGTAGTGAGTTAGTAGAAGTATCAGTAAAATGCAATCCCTCTAGCAAGCTACTACAGGGAACAATTGATAGCTTCAAAATGAATGGTCGCGGTTTAGTAATCAAGAAACAGTTTCGGACAGAAGCAATGTCTTTTGAAACCGATGCGGTATCTATCGATTTTAGCTCTGCGGTGCAGGGAAAAATTTCTTTAAAACAACCGACTCAGGCGATCGCACAAGTTAAACTGTCAGAAGCTGATATCAACAAATCTTTTGAAGCTGATTTAGTTCGCAAACGTTTAGAAGATCTAACTCCTGAAGGTTTAACGGCAATTTCTGGTGGTGAACCAGTTTCTTTTACCGATGTAGAAGTCAAACTGTTGCCAGACAATAAAGTTAAATTACTGGCTAAGGCAAGCTGGCAAGATACAACCGTTCCTGCTAGTCTAAGCTGTAGTTTGGCGATCGCCAAACGCCGAAGAGTAAAGTTTGAAGATATTACGTTTGAACAAGATGATATTGATGCGGATGTCAGAGAAGTTTCCGAAAAGTTGACTTTTGCTTTAGGTGAAATACTCAATGAAATGGTGGATTTAGACCGCTTCAACCTAGATGGAGTTAAATTACGCCTTAATCGACTTAATACCGAGGGAAAAATGCTGTTATTTAGCGGATATGCTCAAATTGAAAGAGTACCGCAGACAGGCTAATGATAATAGATAGATAATGAGCAACAGACAATTAAAGTTTTTGATCCAGATTAAATTCTAGAGTAACAAAATAGCGATCGCGCCCTGCTTCTTTTGCCTGATATAGGGCGCGATCTACCTGAGAAAGTAAAAAACTAGGAGGTAATTCTGGTTGAGGAATGATGCTGCTAATTCCCATGCTCAAACTAACATACCGCGAGACTTCCGAAGCTGCATGAACTAACTCTAGTTTTCTGATATTTTGTTGAATATTTTGGGCAACTCGCTTGGTACCTTCAACACTGGTCTGAGGTAAAATAATCCCAAATTCTTCTCCGCCATAACGAGTAGCTAAATCTTCAGGTCTGTAAAGAGAATTACTGATAGTTTGAGCTATTTGTTTTAAACAATCATCTCCTGCTTGATGACCGTAAAAATCGTTGTATTTTTTAAAATAATCTACGTCACAAAAAATTAAACCTAGAGACTGCTGAGACTTCAACATTCTCACCCATTCTGATTCATAATATCGATCGAAGTTGCGACGATTGGCAATTTGCGTCAATCCGTCCACATTGGCAAGATGGTGTAGTTGTTGATTAGCTTGTTTGAGTTTTGTTTCTATCTGTTTACGATCTCTAATATCCCTAACGATGGCGCAATTGTATTCTTGCTGTTCAAAATTGAGATAATTTAAGGTAATTTCGACAGGTATTTTCTGTCCTTGTTTTGTAACATGAACTGACTCATAGGTAAAAGATTGTTGTTCTTTTAATTTTTGCCATTGGCGATCCCAATTTGATTCATTGATATTGCCATAGACATGATGAATCTCCATGTCTAACAGTTCTTCCTTGGTATATCCTAAAATATCAGATGTAGCCTCATTGGCGTAGAAAAATTTAGCATTAGCATTGACAAAATAAATAGCATCTCTGGCGCGATCTAAAGAAAACTGAGTCAAACGCAAAGTTTTTTCGATCCGTTTTCTTTCTTCAATCTCTTGCTCTAATTCTTGGGTTCTCAGTTCGATTAAACCTTCTAGGTTGTCTTTGACTGCTTCTAAGGCAGTATAGAGAACCATCATTTCTTTACTGCTATTTTCTAATGCTAAGAGATCGCGATATGACCTCAAGGCAGCGATCGCCGTTACCATCAGCTTGTTGCGAGTTAGCTCTACTTTCAGTTTATAATCATTAATGTCGTAGTCGATAATTACCGATTCTTCTGGTGCTTCACCTGGTTGACCAGTTCTGAGAATAATTCTGACGAGTTTATTGTTTAATTCTTCTCTGATATATTGAACTAATTTTAAACCCGAATCATGGGCTTCCATGACCACATCTAACAAGATAAAAGCCACATCTTGATTTTGAGCAATTATGGTTTTGGCTTGAGTGGCTGTATAAGCAGATAGAAAAACCAAATTTTTTCCTTCAAACTGCAAATTTCTCAAAGCTAGCTTGGTTGCTTGATGAACCGAGCGATCGTCATCAACAATTAAAACTTGCCAAAAATCAGTCGCAATCTCTTCTTCAGCTACTATATCTTCTTCAATAACTAATTCTTCATCAGCAAAGACTAATTCATCATTGTCGGCATTTAAATTAGAATCGAGATTTTTGGCACTCATAGCAAATTAAATTTGAGATTTTACGAAACTATAACTAAGAGTCAGAAAAAGGAAGAGTTATGGTAAATATTGTTCCCAAATTTACTTGACTTGTAACTTTAATTGTTCCTTTTAATTTTTGAGTGACCAAATTATAGACAATGTGCATTCCCAAACCACTACCGCCATGATCTCTATTAGTAGTAAAAAAAGGTTCAAAAATATTATTTAAATATTGTGATTCAATACCACAACCATCATCTTGATACTGAATTACAATTTGCTGGGGTTGTTGTTGTATATCTAACTGTATAGATCCTGGTTTATTAGTGGGATAAGCATGAGCAATGGAATTAGCAATTAAATTAGTCACAATTTGGGCAAATGCTCCAGGATAACTACTAATGTGTATTGTGTCATCTCCTGTGACAGTAACTTGATGGGGAGTCTTTTTGAGTTGGGGTTCTAAAGTAACTAAAATTTCTGCTAAATAGGATTTGAGGGCGAAAGTACGTCTTTCTAAACTGGTGCGATCTACTGCTACCTGCTTAAAACTTTGAATTAATTCTCCCGCTCGCTGTAAATTACTTAAGATAATTTCACTGGCTTCGGTAGCTAAATCTAGATAGTTGTTGAGGGTAGAACGTTTTAGCTGCCCTGCCGTAACAGAAGTAGTAAAAGAAGTAGTTTCTTCTGCCAAGGTAGAAGCTGCGGTAACGCTATTACCCACGGGGGTATTTATTTCATGGGCTACCCCTGCCACCAAATTACCCAAAGCTGCCATTTTTTCTGATTCAATTAACTGTTCTTGGGTAGTTTTAAGTTTTGCTAGAGCTTCTGACAGCTCGATGGTGCGTTGTTCCAAAACGTCTCGTGACTCCTCAAGGTCAAGAATTACTCTTTTTGACAAGGATTCTTTTTTTTGATTAGTTTCTTCTAGTTGAATCTGTCGTTCTTGAGAACGCTGTAATTTTTTGGTGAGAATACGATTTTCTTTGTTTAATTGTTTAATCTGTTGTTCGTAGTCTAAAGAGTTTGGTTTCATTTACTTTGTCCCCAAAATCAAAGAGATCGCCGTTTCATGATGTAGACAAATAGCACCATCTTTTTGCAGGGGAGCAATTTCACCAAAGGTATAAAAACCAATACTAGGACATGCTGAGTTTAGGTGAGAAGAGATCGCTTGATATTCCTCTGCTGCTTTTGTCCCTAAAATACTGCTGCGGGTAGCACAGGAAAAAAATATGGCTGCTGCTGGCTCAGTTCCAGGATAATTCTTCAGGGCATTGGCGATCGAAGTTTCAGAAGAGTTCAAAATATCTTGGGCATTTGTTTCCATAATTTGTACAGTTGCCCCTTGGGGAATATCGGCGAAGAATTGCACGCTATTCATTTGAGCATCATGAGCATTAGGCACTCTTAAATAAAATCTGTCACTGTTGTCTTCAAATACAGCTAAGGGATACTTGAGGGAAGGAGAAGAGTCATTAAGATAATACTGATAAAATTCTAAAGCAGGTTTCCCGTCTATTTCATAGAGCATATTATCTTCAGCTTTAGTTACTTTTTTGGGTTTGCTCAAAGAATGCCAACCATTACCAACACCCGCAGCAAAGAGTAATTTACCCGAAAAAATCAACATGGTGACGGCATCTGTATGTACTTCTTGATGATAAAACTGGTGAGTTTGCTCAAATTTCATGTCATCGGCAGTTATACCCCCAAATACAGGAATTTTACCGTTTAATTCTTGCTCGATCGCCTCGACAATTTTCGAGCCATTAAGATGTAACCCATCAACAAAGCTTAAACACAGACTCATCTCTTGACTACTTTTGTTTTTGGCTTGAGCGATCGCTTGCTTGACTGCGGCACGAGGATTTTGAGAAGCTTGATAGCCAATTCCTGCTGTTATATCGATTTCATCAGAGCAAAACAACATCAGGGTCAGAGAATCTTGTTGAAATCCTAAACGAGAAGAAATTTCTGCTGAGGAAGTTCCCCCAACTAACTCTAAATTAGGGAATTGCTGTTTGATTTGCCTGAGAATTAAACTATGGTCAAAATCATAAGCAGCAAATAAAATTCCCGCCTGGGGGGTCTCCCCTGCTAGAGACTCGAAACATTGTTCTAAAATTTCAGCAACTGCTTCGGTTGAATCAGGGTCGTTACTATGACCGACAACTACTTTAAACATTGGTAATCTATTCTAAAAATTATTATTTTGTGCCTAATAAGAGTGTGATAAATGTTTCATTGTGAAACAGAGTACTGCCAGATTTTTCTAGAGGTGCAATTTCACCGTAGGTATAAAAACCGCAACTGGGTAAAGTAGTACTAAAATGTTTTTTGGCAAACTGATATTCTTCTTCTGCTCTGCTGCTTAAGATCTGTCTGCGAGCCGTACAGGAAAAGAATAAGGCTGCATCGGGATGAGTTCCTGGATAGTCATTGAGAGCCTGCTGCATCGATAGCTCTGAAGAGTTTAAAATCCCATCGCAATTACCTTCTGTCATTTGCACTACTGCCCCTTGAGGAAGATCCCCAAAAAAAGTGATACTTCCTTGTTTTGCATCATGGCTGATGGGCGCTCTCATATAGAAATGTTGATTATCTGGTTCAAATACCGCTAGTGGATATTCAATTGATGGGGACAGTTTTCCTAAGTAATATTGATAAAAATCGAGAGCGGGTTGATGGTCGATTTCATAAATAACATTTTTCTCTGCTTTAGTGATGGTGCTTTTTTTGCCGATGGGATTCCAACCGCTATTAACACCACAAGAAATTAATAAATCACCGCCAAAAAGAAGAATAGGAATACTATCGCTCAAGACCTCTTGATTGTAGAATTGATAGGTCTTTTGAAAATTACCACCATCAGCAGTTAATCCCCCTACAATTGGTAGATTATTGCCTAATTCTTGCTTGAGAGCTTGAATAATAGCAACACCACTGCTGGTTAAACCATCTGGTAGAGTAAGACATAAACCAATTTTTTGCCTACTTTTATTGGTTGCCTGTCTAATTGCTGCTTGAACTGCCACCATCTCATTTTGGGAAGCTTGAGTACCTACTCCTGCACAAAATTCGATTTCATCGGAGCAAAACAACATCAAAGTCAGAGAATCTTGTTGAAAATCTAAGATCGAAGAGATTTCTCCATCTGTTGTGCCACCAATTAACTCTAAATCAGGGAATTGTCCATAGATTTCCCGTAAAACTAAGCTATGGTTGAAATCAGCAGCAGCGAAGAGGATTCCTGCTTGAGGAGTAATTCCTGCTAAAAACTCTAGGCATTGTTCTAAAATTTCGGCAACTGCTTCAACTGAATCAGGGTCGTTGCTGTGACCGACAACTACTTTAAACATGACTATATAAACAAACAAATTAAAGGATTTGATATTTATATAGTTCCCGAAACAGTTAAATTAATTATATTTTAAAGTTGTCTGCCCAAAGAAAGATAAACTTGAGATTGTTGTCTAAGAAATTGCTTGATTAGTGCGATCGCATTATTGATGTGCTGTTGCTAGCTAATCGTATTTTAAGAATAAATTTATTTAAAACATGATTTTGAGCCAGTCATTAACATCTATCTTATCTAGATATATATCTAAATATACTAAATATAAATTTGAATTGAAAATATCTTTAACAAAACTAGTCGCTCTGAGCGTTTTGATTTTACTGGCTAGTTTTTCTTCTTGGTGGACATCTCCAGCATCAGCAACGATCGATGACGATCGCTATGAAGGAAATATTTTTGTGTTATTTGGGGGGAATGGTTCTTTAGTACCACCCCGCATGGATTTACCAACTTCCTTAAAAAGAGAAAAACCAGCTATTTTGGTGTTTTATGTTGACGATAGTAGCGACTGTAAACAGTTTGCGGGTTTAGTAACTAGGATTCAAGAGTTTTACGGACGTGCTGCGAGTATTATTCCTGTTACCGTTGATTCTTTTATCGATCAAGACAAATATACTCCCAAAGATCCAGCCTATTACTACAGTGGAGTTGTCCCCGAAACCGTCATTCTCGACCAAAAAGGCAAGGTGGTTTACGATGGCAAAGGTCAAGTACCTTACGAAGAAATAGATGATGTGCTACGAGAAGTCTTTGATTTGCTACCGCGATCGGAATCTGAAGTTTTAAAACGTCGTTCCTTTAATGAGTTTAATTCAGGAATGACGGAATAACAGACTGGGAGACTAGTTAACGTGAGCGTCCAAAGAACTTGGACGCTCACGTTCGTTAAGTTGAGGAATAATGATATAACCATTGTCTAGATCGCCCAAAATAATATTTTGGGTTTCTCCCCAGTACCACCAATAAGCAGCGACATAAGCGCAGATTAGGCTATCAAGCTTGTCTTCAATAGTTTTTAATTGTTTGCCAGTTACCTTCTGAGGAATAGCTGGTATTTTTTCGAGGCTAGATAAATCTAAGGCTGGCTCTAGCTGAGGTAAAACTTGGATAATATAAGTACGCAATTTGTTTAACTCAAGAGTGCGATCGCTTATTTTACCTTTTTTATATTTAAGGATTTTATCTAGTCCAAAGAGGTTAATAGTTGCAGGGTGGGGAAATACTTCGATTTGATATCTTCCTGGTTTTTTGGGAATAATTGTCGGGGCGTGAACAAAGTTTCTCGCGGTGAGACTTTGGCTAAAACCAACAGTGCGATCGCTAAAAGCTAGATTAAGGTTAGCGGGATAGCATCCTGCATGATAGCGTCCGAAATACTTATGAGTTAGTTTATCGGGTAAACGCATCCCTGTTTGGTTGTTGATTATCGTAGGTGCATCTACAGCAACTAAACCAGGTGCATCAAGAGATACCCAAGTATCGATTAAGGTTAGAATTTTATCTGTTTCTAGTACTGTTGTCAGATCGAGTATTTTTAATAGATTGTCTTGCAAAATCAGACAACATAAACCACTTGCACCAGATATCCAGCCAAAATCTACCCCAATAAATTTCATTGCAATCTTTTCAATTGTTTTTTCTTCTTTACCGATAGCTTCTTCCCAAGTTACTTGGTTTCTGGGACTACCAATTTCTTAAAGCGATCGCCAATACTTAAGTATTTCAGATTACTCGATTTCTGTTTCAATATCCCAAATCTCTTGAGCGGTCATGCCATCACCTTGAAAGCCGAAATACCACAAAGATGCTGCAGCTTCGGCTCTAGTTACAGGTTTTTTGGGTTGAAATAGGGTAGTAAAACCAAACACACGGCGAATATTAGAGCGATCGCCATTTTGGAAGTCGGCATATAATGCTCTGACCGCCGAAGAGTCTATGTCGGGGGCATCTTGAAAACCCCAACTGTTTTCAATCGCTTCAATGGAAGCTTTAGGTAAAGCCTGACGCATATCTAGAGGAACTTTCCAGGTAACTAAATCTTCTCTAGTCAGTGGTGCATTTGGTCTAAATAATAAATTGGTACTATCTTCGGTTAAACGAGAAGGTATTAATCCCGCTTCAGCTAAACCTTGAATTGCCCCAAAGTCGAGATGTACTTGTTTAACATCTTGGAATGCTGGTTGATCGGTATCGTTAGGAATATAGATTTTTTTACCAGGATCGTCTTCGTAGTAGCGATTGTTGGCTGCAATTAACCAACGAGCGTATTCTCCTCTGGTGATAACTGCATTGGGTACAAATTTGCTGACTTCAACATTTCCTTCAGCAGTGTAAGGGGTTAAAATGCCCAATGATGCCACGGTTTCTACTGGCTTGCTTAATTGTTCTGGGGCATTATCCAAATCTTCAAAATCCGCCGTATCTATTAAATAATCTTGATTACTGGGAATAGGAGTGGCGGTTTGTTTAACAGAGGAATTTGGTGTCGATCTAGCCTTACTTGGTTCGGGTTGTTTTTCTGAGGAATTTGACTCAAGGCGATCGCTTTTAGGTTCGAAATCGATCGCTTCAGAAATTCCTGATGTGGCAATATCTTCGGATAAAGGTTGGTAAATTACGGTTAATTTAGTATTTTTTGCTTGATTGTCATCTTGTTCGGGGTTTACTAAATTGATCGCGACTCTTCGTTCATCTTTAATGGCGATCGCTCTTGCCCACTTTTGATCGGGTTTAATATTAAATGGTTTGATCACATCCCAACCATTAGTAGTTAATTCTGCCTGATAATAATCAGCGATCGCTTGACGATTATCAGGACTATTCCAAGTGATTTTTCCCGATCTAGTATCTGCTTCTGTTTTGATGTTTAATAGTTCCGCCTGGGGATAGATCGGAAAAGATGCAGGAAAACTATCTGGTAAGCTATTGGCTTTGGCTACTTTCGGCTTCGGCTTGAAAGCTTCGTTGTTAGTTTTTTCAATGGCTACCTTTGCTTCTTCTGCTGGCTCAGATGTTTTTGACTCTGAGACGTTCGTTTGATTTTTGGTAGTTGATTGATGATCTTTTGTTGGTGCTTTGGTAACTGCAGTTAGATCTACGGGATTTATCGCAGTGGTTTTTGATGTTGAGCTATCAGCAACTGCATCATTTTGATTGTTGGGCTTAGGGGTTATGGTGCTAGATTGCTGCACTATATTCAGATTGTTAGCTAATTCTGGATCGGCTTTAACCAAACTTTCAATCGCCGAACTTTTACCACAGCTAGCTAGTAAAGTTAATAAACCAGTAAATAAAACACCTGTAACTACTTTTTGGTTATTTTGCTTCAACAACATAGCTGCCTGCCTAAATTTATCTATCTTCAATTTTAACTGCCGAATGCGACGAGGTATATAAAGAGTGGAGGCAGAAGTAGCACATTTCTTAAGGATGGGAGAATTAAACTTGTTTTCTGCTAATACCCGCCTCAAGGTATGGTTAAAGGCTAGTCGTCTAAATTATCAATATATTGTAGTGCAAATAGGAATACTATACGGGGTGAGTGTCGGTACAGGAGATCCCGAATTGATTACAGTTAAGGGATTACGTATTCTGCAACAAAGTAAGGTTGTAGCTTTTCCTGCTGGTACTGGCGATCGCCTTGGGGTGGCACAAAAGATTATTGATTGCTGGCTGCAACCCCATCAAATTCTGCTTCCTTTAGATTTTCCCTATCTTCAAGATCCGCAGCAGCTCCAAACAGCTTGGCAAAAGGCAGCGGCTCTTGTTTGGCAGTATTTAGTACAAGGAGAAGATGTTGCTTTTGCCTGTTTAGGGGATGTCAGTTTTTATAGTACCTTTACTTATCTAGCTCAGACTCTAGAGAATATACATCCAGAAGTAGAGATTGAAACTATTGCTGGGGTATCTTCACCAATGGCGATCGCTTCAGTGTTAAAATTTCCTCTGACAGTTAATCAGCAAAAGCTAGCAATCCTTCCTGCTCTATATACAGTTCGAGAGTTAGAAGTAGCTCTAGACTGGGCGGAAGTAATAGTATTGCTCAAGGTAAGCTCGGTATATCAACAAGTGTGGCAGATTTTAAAAGAGCGTAATTTATTGCAATCTAGTTGGATTGTCGAAAAAGCAACTTTTCTAGAGCAAAAGATTTACCGAAATTTAGGTAATTATCCTCAGTTAAACTTGTCTTATTTTTCCATCATGTTAATCAAGAATAATTTGTAATTTGTCAAGTCAAAGTACCCAAAATTGACTCTTCTTAATGAAGAATATTGCAAAATATTTTAACTTTGTCTAAAGTTATACAAAATTAACAGTGTCCATGTTATTTTTGGTCTAAAGGGAAATACCGATCTCAACAAGCAAGGGGTTTAATACTTTGGACATTCAATTGACAAATCAAAACCAAGAAGTATTACGAGAGGACATTAGCGAATATGTGGCACAGCTACAGCTACACATGACGCTTCAGGCACGAAACTTAGTTCCTACTTTGGGTAATACGGGAATCGATCATAATAGACATCAGATGTTGCAAGAAACTCAAGCTGTGATCGAAAAGTTTGCTTCTCGTCAGTCTTTATAAATATTCCTATCAATAAACAGGCTTAACCAAAAAGTATTGAGACGGGGCTTAGTTACTATTTAGTTAATAGTTTAGTTAATAGTGCGATCGCTGAATTGATTGATTGACAATCAACAATCAACAATCATTAGCAAATTATTTACCAATAGTTATTTCCAAATTTAATTTATCTGACCATCGGCGAAGATAGCAAAGTAACCCATAAATAAAAACAATAAGTCCTGTCATTTCCATAATCTCTTCGAGGGTAGCAGTCATTGCATAGAGCAAATTTTGCTGTCCTTCGGCTTCAGCAATATAGCTACCGACCATTTCCATGATCAAAGCACCGCCAACGTATAAAAAGGCTGCTGAGAAAAAATGTCGACGAGATTGATAAGGTAGATGAAGACTAAACTTCCAATATTTGCGAGCAAACCAGAGGACAAAAACTGTTCCAGGAATGACCCACATCGAATGAAGAAACCACGGTAAGTTGAGAGCCTCACTAACTTCAGGGATAATCAGAATTTCGTGAATACTTAGCACTTCATCGATCGCCAGTAAGAAAAAAATTAGCGATAACAACTGCCAGTCTTTAGTATAGCGGTCGTCCTGCTGCCTTTTTCCCACCGCAATAGTTCTCAGTAATATCGAACAAGCCCCCAACATAAAGCTAGAGTACCAAGTAGGTAGATTTAATTCGCGATCGAGATTAAACATTGTTGTCCAATCTGCACGATAGTCAAAAACATACTTACCAATCTGAACTCCCGTACTCATCAAAGCAAAAAAAACTACCGCGATCATTAAATACTTAACAATTGCACGGGGAGAAACCGAAATTTTTAGCTGCATCTATGGAGACTGGGTGACTAGGTGACTGGGTGACTAGGTGACTGGGTGACTGGGTGACTAGGTGACTGGGTGACTGGGTGACTGGGTGACTGGGTGACTGGGTGACTGGGTGACTGGGTGACTTGGGGACTAGGTGACTTGGGGACTTGGGGACTAGAAACTAGAAACTAGAAACTAATTACTTAAAATTAAGCTGATATTCTACTCTAATTTCATTACCAGTAGTGGTATCGTCATCAAAGATATTAGAGACATTTGCCAGTATATTGTAATCGTAGGTAAAGCGTAATGACGATTTTTGGTTGATTTCGTAAGTTCCTTGAAAATTAGGATAAATAGTGAAATAGTCCAGACCAACTTTTTTACCCAAGCCAACGGTAGTATTTTCTATTTGGTATAGGGCAGAATCAAGTAGAGGCGTAATTACAAACCTTTGTACTCCCATGTCAAATAAACTTGACTGACTTTGACCTTCACCACCACCAGAAATAGTATTTTGAGCAAAAGCTAAAAATCGCTCGCTCAACAAACCCACAATTTCACCTTGATCTAGAGAGGGAATACTAGTTAACTCCACCGCCGAAGATTCAATTAAATCGCGCCCGTTTATTTCTGTTGAGGAGACTCCATTAAAACATTGAGTCAATCGATTTAATTCTGCTTTGCTATAGTATTGGCTGCTTTCTACCAAGGGCGAATCATTAGGTCGAATATTGCAGTCAGTATTGCTTTGAGCTAAATTGGGCAGTATTTCCTCGGCTTCTCCATCGACTGCCAGACTAATACGAATTCTGTTGCTGTTATCGATGTTAGTTATCGGATCGTCTATTTCATTGACGTTAGATTCTACCGAGCGAAAATTATTCAATTCGTCTTGGTTTTGCACGTCTTCAACATCAGTCCTGAGGGTGACATTTATAGTAGGATTAAGTACCCCTGCCTTTGGAGTAAAGACAATACTATTGTCCAAATTGCGTGCTAGTTCAAAACTATTGCTAAACAAATTAACATCTGCTTTTTCTAGGGTAAGAGTTCCATTAGGACGAATGTTGCTGGGTTGATCGGCTGTACCGTTGAGAGTTAGATCTCCATCTAATTCAAACTCATAGAGTGCGGTTTGTTGAAGCTTAAAGTCTTCAAGGTTTATTTTCAGATTATCAAGGGCAGTAACAAATGATGATGACGCAGTAGCTTGCTTCTGGTTAGCTTTTGTACTGGCTTTGGTGTTGGTGCTGGTATTTACCGAAGTAACCTGAGCAATCTTGCTTTTTTTAGTAATTTGTACCCCATCCTCTTGAGTTTTTTCGGTTTTGGGAATAGATATATTGCCATCTTTGAGATTAACTTCCCCACCAATTACAGGTTCTAAAGATGCTCCTGTTACAGTTATATTTCCGTTGACTCCTCCTTTATAAAGCTTGTCGATATTAATGTCGCCCTCCTTGGGCAAATTAATTGTCAAAGGATCGTCTAAGTTATTAACCGCAGTCAAAATAGGTAGCTTTCCTGTAACGGATAGATCTTTTTCGGCGAAAATAGCGTCCAGGGTTTCGACATTGACAATTTGATTATTTAGGGTAATTTTTCCTGTTCCGACAAAAGGTTCGGAGAAAAAGGGCGTATCTACCAGAATATTGGCATCTTGGAGGTTAACTATCCCATCTGCATCAAGATCGTAAATTATCCCTTCTCTATCCAAATCCAAGCGAGCAGTAGCTTCTAAATTAGCATCACCTTCACCACCAACCCATTTAAGATAATTTTGACTCAAGGCATCTAAAAATACAAAGGCTTCTTTTTTTAGATTGGCTTTAGCGGTTAGGCGATCGCTTTTTCCTGGGATAATCGGATAGGGTACGCTTGCCTCAACCTGAATTGAATCTGGTGCAGTGGTGTCAAAGAGAAATTTGCTACCATCGTAGCCATAATTACCAGCAATTTCTGCTGGCAGCACATTACCGTTAAATGCTCCTTCGCTAAAGGCAATTTTCCCTTTTAACTGTGGCTGTGTGGTTGTTCCGCTAATTTTACCTACAGTATTAATTTCTCCTGTCAAATCTACAGGAATCTCGACAAAGTTAGCAATGTTGTCGATAGTTAAATTGGCGACGGCAAATGTGGTATCCAATTTTTCTGGGGAAAGTTTGCCCCGTAAGGATAAGCCTGCATCTTCTACTCGCAATTCACCTTTGTCTAGTTCTACCTCTGTGCCAACCAATTCCCCTGCAATCAGCAATTTGGGAATACTAATATACTGAGGCTCTTCAATAACTAAACCTAGAGGTGGCACAATATCAGGATAGGCTTCGGTAGGTTGCCACTGCCAATCGTTACCTTCTACTCTAAAATCTGCTTGGGGTGTTTCAATTGTTCCCCCAAAAATTACTTCTCCCGTATATTTACCATCAATATCTAGCTCATTGGGTATAGTTGCGCTTTCTTTGACTGCTGCGTTTGCCTGAATTTGACTGTTGGCGTTGCGTAGCTGATTGAGCTTACGGGCAATAGTTCTGTCTACTACATCTTTTTCTGGTGCTGGTTTTACTACAGCAGGTGGCGCATAATCAGGGATCTTAAATAAGTCGGTAACGTCATCAATGCTAAACCAACGTAGAGTAGTTAAAACATCTTGGATATAGGCTTCGGGAATATCTAATTTGCCGTCAATTGCTCCTGATTCTAGATTCAAGGCAGCATTGAGGTTATATTCACTATCTCCCAAGTCTAAAGAAGAACTTGTTACTTCTGCAATGTTGTTAGCAGGATCGTAATTGAAATCTGCATTTAGCTGATCTGCTTGAATATAGCCTACTCCTGGTTGATCAATATTAATATCTCCATTAGCTGCGAGGGTATAAAGATCGAGATTGACGTTGCCTGTAGTCTTACCTGCCAAAGCACCATCAATTCCAGCTGAAGTGGCAGGAGAAATATTTAATAATGCCAGTGGAAAATTATTAATGTCTAAATTAAATTTATCACCATTGCGATCGCCTGTAGCAATAATTGGATTTGCTGTATCTTCTCCCTGACGCAGTTCCAAGTTTGTTGGTAGGTAGGGCAACTTGCAGTCACTCTCTGTACAAGGTTCGGCACTAGCAGCAATCACGTCATCTTCACCCTGGAGGTTGAGGGCAATCTGCGATCCTGGCTGAACTTCGACATCGCCAGCCATCACAGGATCGAATACCACATCATTAAAAGCAAAATTCTCTAGGCGCAGATCTCCCGTTAAATTAAGATTATCAGGATTACCAGGGGCAGAAAGTAGTTGTTTGCCGTTAAATTGTCCGTCAAAGTTCGCCTTGCCTTTAATCTTGACGCTTTCGGCTACTAAGCTATTTTCTTGGGTAGTGGCAGCTAGAATTTGCTTAACTGGTAGGCGATCAAAGTCTAAATTAGCAGCAACATCGAGATCGGTACTAGCTACGTCCAAGTTATTGGTAACATCAGTCAGGATTAAGTTTCCTTGAGCATTAACATTTTGTACGCCAGAATTAACTGCTAATTGATTTACCGTGACTGGCACATTTATCTGGTTATTAACTAAAGGATCAATATCTCCTGATAAGTCTACCTGAGCATTAATATTATCTACATCTACCGAGGCTAATTTCTCTGGGGCAAATTCATTGAGCAATATCTGGGAACTAATATTATTGGCGTTTACATTAGCCTGCCACTGATTATTATTCAGATTTGCGATCGCTTTTACTGTTCCCGATGCCACATCTAAGTCTGCATCTATTTTGGCATCTACCGTACTCAAGTTAGGATTTTCACTAAAGGCTAGTAACTGCTGTAGTTCTCCCGATGCAGTTATCTCACTTGATCTTACATTGGCGGGAATTGGTAAGTTGGGTGCAACACGGTTGAGATCGATCTGGCTAGTGTTAGCGTTGGCTGTCACTATTCCCGAATCAAGCTGACTGTTAACTGCTACTGCTTCGCCATCGACTTTTAAATTAAGATCGGCATCTGCTTGCAGGCTATTATAATTTCCAGTTTTGCCCGCCTCTAATATTTGCTGCAGTTTACCCGAAGCGTTAATTATACCCGACTCTAATTTTGTGGCTACGGGGAGGCTAGTGACAAAATTGTCTATTTTGATCTTGCTAGTAACTGCTTTAGCTTGAACATTGCCGTTGCTCAATTGACTATTAACCGTTACATCTCCACCATCCACATCCAAAGCTAGATCTGCTACACCATCTACGCCTTCAGGAGTAAGATTGTCCAAACTTCCCTGAAGATTAATATCTGCCGAGTTTAACGCCACAGGGCGATTTAAGTTCAGGTTGGGATTATCTACCTGACTCAAAAAGGGAGTCAAATTCAAAGAGTTGGCATCAATATTTGCCTGCCACTGTTTACTATCTAAGTTAGCATCGGCGGTAATGTCTGCTTTACCATCGCCATAGGTAATTTGAGTATCGCGCAGGGATAAATTGTTATCCGCCAAAATCGCTTCTCCCGAACCTGCAATATCTTCTAGGTTACTGGCATCTGTATCGGCTAGATCCCATTTAATATTGGCTTGAGGATTGTTAATTGTGCCGTCGATTTGCCCTCTCGCATCAAGATTTCCGATGGCAACTTTTTCGGGTAGCTGATAATAGGGAGTAATTAATTCTTGGGTAGGTAAATCTGCCTCAAAACTAAATGCTAAAGGCATTTTAGTGGCATCTATGGGCTGTTTACTGTCCAAAGCTGCTTGGAGATTAGTTTCAACTGTTCCTTCGGCGGTGATACTACCCCCCGCAGCAGGATTTATTTGCACATTTTCTAAGACAACTCTGGCTAAGTCTGCCCGAAAATCACTATCAATCCTGGTAAACTGAGTCTTATCAATGGTAACTGTATCGATATTATTAATACTACCCGTTAGTTTGGGTTCTTTAATAGCACCTCGCACTTTTACCTGGGCTTCTACTCCCCCTGATACGTTAACTGGAATTTTTTCAATGATGCCTGGGGGTAAACTACCTAGCTGAAACGGCAAGATATTGGCATTTAAATCGTAACCGCTGTCTAAGTTAACCTGTCCGTCTATTTGGGCGGTAATATTACCCAAGCTAGCCTGAGTTTGTTGAATATTGGCATTACGACCGCTAAAATCTAATTGAGATTCGGCACTTATAGGGGCATCTAAATCTCTAGCTTCTCCTTTAGCATCTTGCAGATTTAATGTACCCTTGACGTTAGCTGCAGTAATTTCCTCCCAAGAAGGAATATTAATATCTAAATCGGCATTGAGTCGCCCTGTCTGAATTTCTACAGGTAGAGGTAACAAAGTAGAGACATCAGTCAAAGCCAAATCTTCTACCAGCAACTTAGTATCGGTAGTGCCAGTTTCTAGTTCGGTTTCACCTTGAATAGAGGCTTTTGCTTGTTCGACTCCTGCATCAAGATCGTAATCGATGAAGCCTGTTTTTTGATTAAATCTACCGCTACCATCTAGCTGTGCTTGCAGTGGATCTTGTTGATAGGGTACGGCAGTAATCTCTGCCTGTTCGACATCAAGATCGACATCAAAATACAATAGAGGATCTTTTTTCTCTTTATTAGGATCGCTAGCTAAAAAATCAAGATTAATCCATTCCCCATTTTGTTCCTGTTCTAGATAAATATCAGGTTGAGACAAAGTAACGTCTAAAGGTAGAGTACGCCGAAATAGTACGGGGAAAATATTAAACCCTACCTTGACTCCTTCTAGTTCTATTTTGTCAGGATCTGTAGTAGTAGCAGGAATAATGGTTTTACCAAACTCAATTCCACCCAAAGAAAAACCTTCAACTTCACCCAACTCAATTGGGCGTTCAATGAATTTACCGATTTGAGTTTCTAAAAAGGGCGGTAATTTCTTTTTGACCAGTACATTTAACCCCCAATAGCCTAAACTTCCTAATGCTGCGATCGCAATTACCCCTGTTGCTGCCTTTTTTGGTGTTGGCTTTAATTTTTTTGCCAACTTTTTGAGCAAGCTTTTTTTCTGGGGATTGGGGTTCGGGGGCTCATTAATAGTAGTCATTGTTTAATTTTACAGGCAATAAAATTTATCTAAAAGAGTGTTAAATAGAAATAAAAATAATTGAGACAGAATATTAACTTAAATTAAGTTGTTTTAACCTCCGTCTTAAGACTGAAGTTTTCCAGCAGCTTTGAGTTATTGAGTTGCGAGCTAATAAGTGCTAAAAATGTAATAGAGGGAAGTAAAATAAAATTGTAGTACAAATTACTATAAAAATTTTCAAACCTAATTTTTAAAATACAAGATGATTCATCCAATGCTCTACCAAAGAATATATTGAGCAACAAACCTCAAATTGAGCGAAAATCAGCCAATAAAGGGAGTTTAAAAACTTGATTAACCAAAGATATTCAACAGGATACTTTAGTAGTCATAAAACTGCTAACTTTTGATCGCAATTTTAATTAGGTTTTATACTTTTATTCTGATTTTCATCAGAGTTTTTAGATTTATGGATAAAGCATAGATCTACTGATATCTACTGAATTATTGATATTTTTTCAGTATCTACTGCCAATTAAACTTCATTCCCAAATATTCTTCTAACTGTTGATTGTAAGGTGCAAAGTATTCAACTAAAGTTTGTCGTAGAGAAGTATCTATCTCGTTATAAAAACCAGCATTAACTTTAGGATAATTCTCCAAAGGACAATTAGGTAAACCTAGAAAATTACTAACTTGGGCAGTATGTTTGCCAGGATCTTCGTAAAAATCTTCGCTTTTAAGAATTAAAAATTGTTCTCGTCCCAAGATTTCGATCCAGGCTTTTATTTTATAAATATAGAGACTACTCATAATATTATCTGGATCGTAGAAGCCTGTATTAACTATTTCCGCTTCACTCACCTTAGCTAATCTTTCAATCTCAGTTGCGATCGCCGTTTTGAGATTTTCATTAGTTAAACCACTATTGTATTTATGGTAGTGCCAGGAAATTGCCCGATCTGCAGGGTTTCTCAACAATAAAATAATTTTAGTTTGGGGAAAGGTATCTTTGATTCTTTGGGCTACCTGGGGGAAGCGAAGATAATTAGGGGTTGCTTCGCCTGTCAGAAACTCTGGGTTATCGGTAATGGTAGGAAAATGAGCGAGATACCAATCAACACCTCGTTGGTAGTTCTTCCAATAAAAATCAATTTCTTTTTTATGGGATAGTAACACCTGGGGATGGCGGCTCAAATAGTGATAAATCGAAGAAGTACCACTTTTAGATGCCCCTGCAATAATGAAATCTGGTCCTAATTCTTTGGTCTTTTTCCAGTCTAATTTGGCTAAATAGGGATAGGTTTGAATTGCTTGGTTGTAGCTACCCTTGCGATAACATTCGAGCGCTTCACTAACTCGATCCTGTTGAGTTAGAGCATCACCCAAATTACCCCAAGCTACAGTGATTTCAGGATGTTTTGCCACCAATTGACCATAAAAATCAATTAATCCTTTCGATTTATCTTTAGTAATAGGAGTATATTGTAAATCTATATATGCAGGTTTAAAACAAGGATCTTTTAATAGAGTTTGTTGATAAGCAGAAATAGCTTGAGGAAACAAACCCTTAGCTCGCAGTAATTTAGCGAACTGATAGTAATTTTGAATAGTAGCCTGGGAATATTCCTCTAAGGTTGCGCGATAGTTTTCGATCGCAGTAGTTTCTTGAGCTGGTGTAGAGCTATTTTTAATCGCTTCATAGTAATAAGAAATAGCTAAATCGTACCGTTGAAAACTACGATACATAGTGGCAATATCGGTAGCAACTTTTGTATTTTGTGGCTCGATGGCGATCGCTTTTTGGTAAGCAGTAACTGCCTGTTCTTGTTTGTCTTGCTTTTGCCACAGCACTCCCAATTGATAATAAGCTTGAGCATAATCTTTGTTGAGAGCGATCGCCTGTTTATAGCGTTTTTCGGCTAAAGCAAATTTTTGTAATTGAGCTAAAGCCAAGCCCCAATAATAATAAGTTTTTGCTACCTTGGGAGCAAGTTTGGCAGCAGTTTGATAACTTTTAATTGCTGGTTTCCACTGTTTATTGGCAGCTAAAGCTTTTGCCAAACCTAAATGTAGTTTGGGTTTTTGAGAGTTGAGATTAATGCCCTGACGATATAGGGCAATCGCTCCTTGATAACGTTTCTGCTGAACTAAAAGTTGTCCTAAAGCCTCGTAAGCAACCCAATAGTTTTTCTTACTCTTAATTGCTCTACGGTAGGCTGCGATCGCCCTTCCTGGTTTATTTTGAGTTTGTAAAGTTCTGCCTAGTTTATAGTGTTGTTGGGGAGTGGCTAAACTTGGTTTATATTTATATGCCAAATTTAAGCTATCGGCAGCCAGTTGCCAGTTGCCTAAATGAGTCCAAACCTTTGCCAAACCATCATGGGCGAGTGCCAGTTTAGCATTTATTTTAATTGCTTCGGTAAAGCTCTGTTTGGCTTTTTGCCATTTATCCTGTTGCAAGTACAGGTTACCCAAATTAGCGTAAGCAGATGCAGCTTGAGGATTATCGGCTATTTCTTGATCGTATTTGGCGATCGCTTTGTGGATTTGAGTTGGATTCATTAATTATCGTACAAAGTTAAATTAAGACACGCTCAAACAAATGCAGACATTATAATTTGCGAATCATTAATTGAGATATGGGAGGGGCTAAATGTACATGCTGCCATTGACCCTTAATCGAATTAAGCCAACGATCAATTGCCACTTTAGGATTTTCCGACTCATCCTGTGGCGATCGCCAACCATAGTAATTAAAAATAATTATCCCTTGAGGTTTTAATAATTTCCAAGCCAATTCCGTAGTCTTGGCGACAATATCGATGGTTTTGTTGCGGTCTTGTAGATTAATGACATCAAAGCTGTTTTCCATACAGTCAGACATCAATTCGCGAACATCTCCTTTTAACAGATCGACTTTCGATTCTGCGCCAGTCTTAGTAATATTTTCGGCAAACTTAGGATGATAATGTTTATCAATACAGGTCAGTCTATCTGTATCTTCAGTCAAAATATTATCCACTAGCCAGCAAGCAGACATTCCTTGATAAAAACCGACTTCAAGAATCTTGGTGTTGGGTTGAGCAGTAAAAGGTTTTAAGTATTCTGTCCAGAGTTCAATCCGATGGCTAAAAACATCGTGAGTAAAAAAATAATCATGCTCTACACACTCACTCCAACCACGGTGGGCGCAAGCTTTCTGAAAATTAATTGCTGCTTCAGCGTGTTTACCTTTTTCCCGTAGGGCATTACCCAAATGACTGTATACCCAGGGATACTCCTCCACCATGTTGAGAATGGCATAACAGGTAGAAATAGCTTCATCCCACTTTTGCAGAATTAGAAAAGTTTTAACTAAATCTCGATAAGCCCAAGGAAAGTCTGGGGCATCTTTGATAGTTTGACGAAAACAAGCAATGGCAAGCTCGAATGAACGTCTTAATAGATAGATAGTCCCCAACTTGTATTGCGCTCTTGCTTCAGTAGGTTTGATCTCCAAGATCTTTTGATAAATAGCCTCTGCTCGATCTACCTGGCGCTGTCGTTGATAAAGTTCCCCCAGATCATAAAAAGCAGCCAAGAATCTTTCTTCACTTTCTATGGCTTTTTGATAACAGGCGATCGCTTGTTCGATTTTGCCTCGTTGTTCTAAAGCTTTGCCTAGTTTATAGTAGCCACTGCCATTAACTAAATTAGGCTTAATTTGAGTTGCTTGATACCAACAGTCCATTTCTGCTTCTCGCTGTTGCAGTTGACCGTTGATTTGTGCCATCGAAGAATAGATTTGAGCAGAATTGGGCAAATACTCTAAGGCATTTTCAAAACAACTTAAGGCTGCGCTCCAGTCTTTCTCTAATAGGTATAGTTCCCCTAACTGACAATATATTTCTCCTGTATTGGCTTCACTTTCGATGGCTAAAGAATGCCAAACAATTGCGCGATCAAATTGCCCCATACCCTGAAGTAAATTACCTAAGTCGGCAAATGCCTCATGACACTTTTCGGGGTTAGTCGATTTTTTTTCTACTGCCTCTTGGCATTGAGCGATCGCTTGAACTAAATAGCTAGAGTCCACGGATATAGTATTGTGTTAAGTTATTTTTTTTTATTTTATGAGATGTTGCTTATTTAAAGTATAAGACAAAAAGTAATATATTTTAACTGGTTATATTAAGCAACTATCTTAATTAAGATTAGCTAACATTTTGGCATCGTAAATACCTTCAGACCAATTGCTAGCAGATTTAACCTGGACACTGGTTAAATCTTCGACACCAAAAAATTTGGTTTTGTGTAAATTAGCATTAGTGAGCAGACATTGATTAAAGTTGACATCTCCAAAATAAGCCTGAGATAAATTGGCTCGGATAAAGTTGGCACCGACAATGTTAGCACCAACAAAATCTACATTTTGTAATTCAGCTTCAATAAGATTGGCATAGCTAATATCTGCTCCCGTCAGCTTAGTATTACTTAGGTTGGCGTTAGTTAATTTGGTTTCGACTAAGTTAGCATGACTCAAATTAGTGTTGCTCAAATCTGCATTACTCAAATCTGCCCCTGAAAGATAAGCATTGCTAAGATCTGCTCCCGATAAATTGATGCCTGTCAAGTCTGCTTCTGGTGCGGTAAAACCTCTTAGAGGTACGCGATCATCATTCAAGTCTTGGAGAGCCTGTAACCTGGCATAGCTATTCCTCAATCCGTGAGCAGAATCAATCGTTTTCCAGGCTTCGTAATGAGCCTGCTTGTCCCTTTCTGGTGCTTCAAGAAAAAATAACCAAACCGCTACCAAGATGCTAAAACCTTCGACCACACTAAGTAGTACTGATTCTCGGATCTGACACAACAACCAGGATTCTGTAGGTTGACAGGATTTTTCGACGGTAAATATAGTTTCAACCGCTAGAATCAAAGCAATTAAAACTGTCGTCCCCCCAATAGCCAGCAAAATACGATAAAAAGAACGTTGAAGTTTTTTATTACCAATTTTCATGAAGATTGCTCCTGGGGGAAGTTGTAATTTAAGATTAAACTTCTATAAGCTGTGGTTGGGATTGAGCTTCGATCTCAGTAGGTGCGCCATCTTTAACTAAGCTGACTAATTTTATTTTATTCATTATTAATCATCCACAACAGGCATCAAAATATTAAGAAAATTAAAATCGTCATAATTAACTGATTTTCTTAATTATCATCGAAGTTACTTGCATCTTTAGGTTTTAATTGAAGTCGATAAACTGCTAGTTGATTTTTTTGTCAACTAATGAGAAAGTAGTAATATCATCACGTTCAAACCAGAAGAGAAATTAGTTAAACTTTACTTTAGTATCAGTTGAATGAGAGCGCCAACCAGACTGAGAAACAAGCTATAAAATTGCAGCTGACTCGAAAACTAACTCGAATTTTTCAAACCGAATTTACACTTTATTGATTGAGACATTATATGGCAGCCCGCACAAGTACTTCTAACAGTTCTGATAAAGATAAAGCCCTAAATCTAGTTTTAAAGCAAATTGAACGCAATTTTGGTAAGGGTGCAATTATGCGTCTAGGGGATGCCACTCAAATGAGGGTAGAGACTATTCCTAGTGGTGCATTAACCTTAGATGTTGCTTTGGGAGGAGGATTGCCCAAAGGTAGAATTATTGAGATTTATGGGCCAGAGAGTTCGGGTAAAACGACCTTAGCCCTCCATGCGATCGCCGAAACCCAAAAGATGGGTGGAGTAGCGGCATTTGTAGACGCGGAACACGCTCTAGATCCTACCTATTCTTCCGCTTTGGGTGTAGATATTGAAAATCTTTTGGTAGCTCAACCAGACACAGGAGAATCTGGTTTAGAAATTGTCGATCAATTAGTGCGATCGGCTGCGGTAGATTTAGTAGTAATAGATTCAGTAGCGGCACTGACACCCCGCGCCGAAATTGAAGGAGAAATGGGAGACAATCAGGTCGGTTTACAGGCTCGCCTGATGAGTAAAGCTCTCAGAAAAATTGCGGGAAATATTGGTAAATCTGGAGCGACGGTAATTTTCCTCAACCAACTACGTCAGAAAATCGGTATCAGCTATGGAAATCCTGAAGTAACTACAGGAGGAAATGCACTCAAATTTTATTGCTCGGTACGTCTAGACATTCGTCGAGTTCAAACCCTAAAAAAAGGTAACGAAGGAATGTATGGTATTCGAGCTAAGGTTAAGGTTGCCAAAAATAAAGTTGCGCCTCCTTTCCGTATAGCAGAATTTGACATTATTTTTGGCAAAGGAATTTCTAATATTGGTTGTTTGCTAGATTTAGCTGAAGATTCAGATATTGTAGTTCGTAAGGGTGCGTGGTATAGCTATAAAGGTGATAATATCGGTCAGGGAAGAGACAACACTATTAATTACTTATTAGAAAACCACGAACTAGCGACAGAAATCGAAAAATTGGTCAAGGAAAAGCTCAAAGAAGGGGCAACCGTATCCGCTAATTCGGTCACTCAAGAGGGGATGGATTCTGATGGGGATAGCGATAGCGATAGCGATGTAAATGAGGATTGATCGTACCAAAAACCGAATAGTTACCGTCGCCAGTCTCCAACCAGTTTTCAGCCATAGTCTAAATTAAATCAATGCAATTTATCGATCTAGCAGAAGTAGAAGTAATCGCCGGCAAGGGTGGCGATGGGATGGTCGCGTTTCGACGAGAAAAATATGTTCCTGCTGGTGGCCCTGCTGGTGGTAACGGCGGTTGGGGTGGCTCAGTAATTATAGTCGCTTCAAGTCGCCTCCAAACGCTGCTGGATTTTCGTTATGCACGTATTTTTAAAGCAGAAGATGGTCAAAAAGGAGGTCCTAACAACTGTACTGGAGCCAAAGGAAGCGATCGCATAATTGAAGTTCCTTGCGGTACGTTGATTACTGATGCAGATACAGGAGAAATTGTTGGAGACTTGACCTTCGACGGACAAACCTTGTGTATTGCCCAAGGAGGCAAAGGCGGTTTGGGCAACAAGCACTTTTTAAGTAATCGTAATCGCGCTCCCGAACATGCTCTACCAGGCTTAGAAGGAGAAACCAAACATTTGCGCCTCGAATTAAAGCTGATCGCCGAAGTCGGTATTATCGGCTTACCCAATGCAGGAAAATCGACTCTAATTTCTTCTTTATCCTCAGCTAAACCCAAAGTAGCCAACTATCCTTTTACAACCCTTGTACCCAACTTAGGGGTAGTACGTAAGCCAACGGGAGACGGTACAGTATTTGCGGATATTCCTGGACTAATTTCTGGTGCGTCAGAAGGAATTGGTTTAGGTCATGACTTTCTACGCCACATCGAACGTACTCGTGTCTTGCTACATTTAATTGATGCCACTGCAGATAATCCCGTAGCTGATTATCAAACCATTCAGCAAGAACTTCAAGCTTATGGACATGGTTTGCCAGATCGTCCCCAGATTATTGCTTTTAATAAAATTGACGCGATCGATTCAGAAATTTTGGAATTAATTACTAGCGAATTGCAAGAAGTAACCGATACGCCAATTTATGCTGTCTCTGCAGTTTCTCGCCAAGGACTAGACACCATAGTTCAGAAAATTTGGTCAATTCTCGATGCCCAAGCTACAGCAACGATAGTTTAATTTGGTAGCAAGTTAGGACTCTTGAGATAGATTGACGATCTTTTTAGATTTAAGTCATGAATATAGATATATAATTCATTCTAAGAAATTAACCCCACTACAATTAACAAACAGGCTCAAATTAGAGTGTTTCTAGAATGATTAATCAAAGATCACATCTACTGTTGCAAGTTTTAGCTGGATGTGGATTATCGGCTACTATTTTTGCCAATTATAATAGCCCCGCCTATGCCCAAGAGCGATTTTTTTGCGATGAACAGTATTTATCAACGACTGTCTACACAGAAAGAGGTGCTATACCTTTAATTCGCTGGACAAATGCTACTTTTCCTCCGCCTTATACTCCCAATGAAAGGTGCAAAATTGTTTCTCACAGATTTGAGACTTTTGAGCAAAACGGAACCCTCAAATATATTAAACCCGATCGCATCAATAATTTACCTGTATTGTGCGTTGCAGCCTACAGAGGAGGTTCTTGTTTACCAAATGGACTACTAGTTACTTTTCCTCCAGGAACAGATGCCAATCAAGCTATGCTTAGGCTGTTAGACCGACGTGTCTGGGCAGCAGAGGGTACGGTAGATTTTTGTCATGGATGTTCAGATGAGCGGATCATATCCGAAGTTGATGGAGAAACTTATCTCAATATGGAGGGCTTGATTAATTGGGGTGACAATCCATAACTTTCTGTTCCATTACTAAAATATAAATTGACTTGGCGATAGATGAAATTTTTCGGAAAACTTTCAGCAGCCATCGCACTGTTGGCGATTACCACTGCTGCTTCACCAATTGTAGTAGCTCGCGAAATTGAAGAAATCGCTGATTTAGCTAGAGAAATTACCATAAAAGTTTCTCAGACTAATGGAGATGGCAAAGGATCGGGAGTGATTATCGATCGCTATGAAAATACTTATTATGTCGTTACCAATAGTCATGTAATAGTTCCTGGTGTTACCTACAATATTCAGACGGTCGATGGTGATGTTTATCCCCTCAGTGTTTATCAAGAAATACCCGATCTAGATTTAGTAATTGTTCAGTTTCAAAGCAATCTCGATTATAAAATTGCTGATGTTGGTAAGTCAGAGAAGATCAAACAGCTACAAACTGTCTATGTTGCTGGATTTCCTGGCAGTAAAGACAACATAGATATTATTGATGGCACTATTAGACAAATTGACGCAGAAATTTATGCTAATCCTCAGTTGAATGAAGGCTACGCTTGGGAATATACTAACTTAACTGTTCCTGGCAGTAGCGGTGGTGCGGTTTTAGATGACGATGGTCGTTTGATTGGCATTAATGGTCAATCGGAAGTAACTATGAGTGGTGTGGAAATTCGTCGCGGTATTCCCATTCATTTTTTGCTTGGTTATTTAGCAGAAAATTCTCTAGAAGAAAACGAAATCGAACTCCAAGAAACATTAGATTCTCCTGCCAGTGAGATTGTCCCAACCGATCTACAGGATGAAGATGACATCAGCGCCGTAGCGATTAGTTCCGATGCTGCGATCGCCGTTAGCGGTAATTGGGATAACAATATTAAAGTTTGGAATTTGTCTACCAACACTTCGCAAAGAACCCTAGAAGGTCATGAAGGCTTGGTAGGTAGTGTTGCTATTAGCCCCGACAAACAAACCATCATGAGTGGAAGTGATGATGGCACAATCAAAATTTGGCACTGGGAAACGTGGGAACTTCGGCAAACTTTAGAAGATAGCGAAGATATCGTCAACAGTATTGCCTGGAATGCCAATGTAGATATTTTAGCTAGCGGAAGTGATGATGAGACAGTCAAAGTTTGGAATACATCAACGGGAAAATTAGAAAGAATTCTCCAAGGTCATGATGACGTAGTTAGTAGCGTTGCTATTAGTGGAGATGGTAATACTGTTGTCAGCGGTAGTTGGGATAAGACGATCAAAATCTGGAGTTGGCGAACTTGGGAATTAAAGCAAACCCTAAAAGGTCACCAAAAAATAGTTACTAGCGTTGCCATTAGCCCTGATGGTAATACCGTCGTTAGTAGTAGCGATGATAATACTGTCAAAATTTGGGACTTAGATACAGGAAGGTTAAAACAAACCCTAGCAGGTCACAACGATATAGTTAATACTGTTGCTATTAGTGGAGATGGACGCACTATTGTGAGTGGTAGTGACGATCTGACGATTAAGGTTTGGGATTTGACTACAGGTACTTTACTACACAACCTCGAAGGTCATGAAGATTTAATTAACAGCGTTGCCGTTAGTTATGATGGCAACACCATTGTTAGTGGTAGTAAAGATAAAACAGTCAAGCTATGGAAATTAAGATAGATTCAATTTGCATCACATTATCTTGTACGGCAGTTTTGTCCGAACTATTGCATAAGTAATTCGCGTCAGACCTATATAAAAAAATAAGCAAATTACTAATCAAATTCAGTGAGGACAAGAATATGAATAATTCTACTCGTAAATTTAATACAGGATTGGCGATCGCTCTAACTGCAACTATAGCTACGGTTGCTCAACCGCAACCAGCATCCGCCCAAATTCTCGACATCGCTGCTGGAGTACTGAACACTATTGTTGGTAACAGACAGCCCCAACAACCTCCTCAAATAATTCAGCAACAAGTACCAGTACCTATTAATACTGGCCCTGAATTCAACGTAGGTACAAATAACGCCAATGGCAACAACCTCAATCTTTGTGTTTCCAATTGTTTGCCTCCTGGTGCAAGTTCTTCTCATACTGTTGGCGTTTCTCAACCACGACCTGTAGTACAACAAGCTCCTGTAGTTCAGCAACAAGGTCAAGGAACCGTAACATCAACAACTCAAGTTACCCAACAGTCTTCTGTTCAAACTGCTAATTAATACTATCTTTGTACTAATAACTAACAACTAACAACTAACAACTATTAATTACTAACTATAAGAAATTCCAGCTTGTTTAAAGCGCGTGAGAACTTCACCCAGGCGATCGCAATTAGCAATCAGACTAATTCTGACATAGCCTTCACCAGCTTCGCCAAAGGCATTTCCAGGGGTAATTACTACCCCTGTTTTTTGTAAAACATCTAGAGCAAATTCCGTCGAACCTTGTCCTACAGGAGTTTCTATCCAGAGATACATAGTTGCTTTAGAAGGGGTGATTTTCCAGCCTAGTTCGCTCAAACCCTTAATTAAAAAGTCTCTTCTCGTACTATAGCGATGCTGTACATCTTTGATATATTCATCGGGTAACTGCAAAGCAGTTTCGGCTGCTTTTTGTACTGCAGAGAAAATACCATAGTCAAGATTAGTTTTGAGAGTCCGCAAGCCTTGAATAATTTGAGAATTGCCAACTACAAAGCCGACGCGCCAACCCGCCATATTGTATGTTTTAGAAAGAGTATGAAACTCAACACCAATCTCTTTTGCCCCTGGTATTTCTAATAAAGATGTGGGCTGATAGCCATCAAAAGCTAATTCTGCATAACAAAGATCGTGGACTAATAATATTTCGTAGTGACGGGCAAACTCAACTACTTCTTCAAAAAATTCCCTGGGTGCAGTAGCGGTTGTGGGGTTATTCGGATAATTAAAATAAAGAATTTTGGCTTGACGGGCAACATCTTCGGGGATACTATCCAAATCGATCAACCAATTTTGCGCAGCGGAAAGATGAATGGGATGGATTTTTGCCCCAGCAATTAAAGGTCCGCGAAAATGAGCGGGATAAGAAGGACTTGGTACGAGAATAATATCTCCAGGATCGACATAAGCCATAGCTAAGTGACCCAAACCTTCTTTTGAACCAATTAACGGTAAGGCTTCACTGTCAGAATCCAACTCCACTCCGTAACATCTTTTATACCAGGTGGTAATTGAGGCGCGAAAACTAGCAGTACCTTCAAAAGGTGGATAACCATGATTAAGCGGATCTTGTAATGCTGCGATCGCGGCATCGATTACAGGTTTTGGTGCTGCACCATCAGGGTTGCCCATTCCCAAGTCGATCAAGTCTAGTCCTTGTTCTCTGGCACGGGCTTTTAGTTCGTCCAAACGAGCAAACACATAGGGAGGTAATGCGCTCAAACGCTGGGCGCGACTAATCCAATCTAAACTCATATCAATAGCTAACAGTTGATGTAGCTTCTTATTGTCTCATCTCAATCCTAATTTGTGACATTTCATTAATCATTAAACATCGATCATTAAGAAGCTAGTTGTCGAACTTGTTCTACACTGTCTAATAAGATTTGAGGATTAGCCTGTTCTGTAGAGATAATATTGGCGATTCCTTGTGCTTCGATAGTGACTGCAGGATTGATTAGCATATTGCGCCCTGATCGAGCAGTTTCTAAATTTTCATCCCATAATTTTGCTAGTTTCTGCCTGATTTTGTCAAATTCATTCATGTCCTCAAAATTAATTAAGGTAAAATAGCGTTTTATGCCTAAGGTATCTACTTCTATGGCATAAACATCAAACTTTAACTGCGGACTTTGGGGGAATTTAACCAACTTACCCGTCAGGGTTTTAGGTTGACCATTCCAAGTTGCGATCGCATCTAAAACTTCTAGAGGCTTTTCAATTGTAGTATCTAGCTGTAAATGAACTGGTCTTTGAGGTCGGTATTGAATTTGATATGCCAGTTTAACTAGATCTCCGCGATACAATTTTTGAGTGTATTGAGTCTCAGTCACAAAAATGGGTACGATCCCATCTTTATATCCCACTACCAATACTTTGCCATCTTTACTAATAGCGTGTACTTTACCCACGAAACTAGTTTGTGCTTCTAATTCTCTAGGCAAATCCGCTTGTCTGTCATAGGGTTCCAAACCTTTTGGCTGTTGCCAGGGTTCAATAATTTTGACTGAGTTTAATGCAACGTGTATTTGGGGACTAGGATTAGCAATTATTTTTCCTTGAATGCAGACAAGATCGTGACGATTTAATTTGCTTAAAGTATTGACAGTTGCTGTATCTTTTGGCAACAGTGAAAATTCTTTATGGCTGAAAAAATTATTGGGTTCGCGTACCGACATGACAAACATTTGAGATGATGCTGCTGCACCATGAATTCTACCAATTAGCCCTGTGTTGTTGAGTTCTTGGGATAATTGACTCATTTCTAAATCTTGATACACTTCTGGATGATACTCACAGGTATTTGGTAAAGAATTTACCGATTTTGTAACAATCACCCCTATTAAAGATAAGCAAATTAACAAAGCATAAAGATATTTTTTAGTCATAAAAAACAAGTAGGCAACCATAAATTAACATTTTTTTGATCATAAACACAAAAATTAGCCAGGAGTTGTTACTAATGATTCTTTGACTACAATATTGTTGAGATTAATTCTAATTCTAGATAAAAAAAAGTGACTATTTTAAATAGTCACTAGTTATTGAGGTATGAATTCAACAGTCGATCTAAAACCAAAATGTTATTACTTTTTAATAATTGAACTAACTTGCTTAAACTGCATCCAAATCCTTGCAGATTCAAAATACATCAGCTTAAATAAGCTGATGTGTTTAAACAGCAGTATATTTAAAAGCAATTTGATATAAAGACAACTATCTAGTATCTAGTATACAAACATAAAATATTTTTTAGCATTGATCAGTGAGTAAAAGTGATAAAAAGTGACTTTCTCTAATTTGAATTGGTCATAAAGAACAAAATGAAGTATATTATGCTCAGTTAGTGAATACTAATGAATTTCAAAGATGAATATCGATGGATTCAAAAGATGCAGTTTTTTTAATCGAGAAGTTACGGCAAAACACTATAGTCGAGTTAAATTTATCAGATACCCAAGAATTTGTTTTACATCGATGCCTATTAGGTCTTTCATATCAAGAAATTGCCGATCTCTCTGGTTACGACCACGACTATATCAAACAAACGGGAGCGAAATTATGGCGATCGCTATCAACGGTTTTAAATAAAAAAGTTACTAAAAGCAACATCCGCAATATTCTAAACCAATATTGCCAGGAACAAGAAAAAATTAATCTTCATTCTTTATCGAGAGAGTCTCAGACTAACCAACCAGAATCTAGATCTGATTGGGGAGATGCTGTTGATGTTAGTTCTTTTGTTGGCAGGAAACAAGAACTAGATTTGGCACAAACATTGATTCTGCAAAATCGCGATCGCCTAATAACCGTATTAGGTATGGGTGGCGTAGGCAAAACCGCTTTTACTTCAAAGTTAGTCAGAGATATTGCAGGAGAATTTCAATACGTAATCTGGCGAAGTTTACGTAATGCTACGCCTTTTCAAGAATTACTTGAGGATTTAATTAGCTTTTTGACCAGAGATCGAGAATTGACGCTTCTTGATGCTTCGGATTCTCGTCTAGACCGTTTAATGCACTATTTAGCTACTTCTCGCTGTCTGATCGTTTTAGATAACTTGGAGTCAATCCTTCGTCGTGGTCAAACAGGAGGACAGTATTGTCAAGATTATGAGGGCTACGGTCAACTTTTACGCCGTGTAGCTGACCAAAGGCATCAAAGTTGTCTAATCGTTACCAGTCGGGAACAACCTATTGGCATCTCTTTTAGAAAAGGAGAAGATTCACCAGTATCAATTTTGCAGCTTGGAGGACTCAATTTGCCAGAAGGTTATCAAATCCTAGCAGACAAAAAAATTTTTATTGAGACAGATACTGTATCCAATTTAGTACAAATTTATTCGGGTAATCCTTTGGCTTTAAAAATAGTGTCCACCAGCATTGATACTTTATTTAATGGTAGTATTGCCGAATTTTTGAGTCAGGGTAGTATGATTTTTGGCGATATTTGGGATTTATTAGAGCAACAATTTAGTCGTCTAACCGAGTTAGAACAAGAAATTATGTATTGGTTGGCGATCGCTCGTGTTCCCCAGTCAATGTTACAACTGAGCCAAAATTTAGTTAACAAAGTTCCTTCTAGAGTCTTCTTAAGAGTGATCGAGTCATTAAGGGGAAGATCTTTAATTGAAATTACCCCTCAAGGATGTACTCAACAGTCAATGGTTATGGAATATGTCACAGAAAAATTAATTGGGAAAATCCACCAAGAAGTTATTTCTCAAAAACTAGACCTGTTACTAAATTTACCTCTAATTCAAGCTCAAAGTAGCGATCTCATCCGCCAAGCCCCAACCTGCTTGATTTTAAAGTCTGTACTCGAATCCTTGTTAATCGCTACTAAGAAAAAGTCTAATTTAGAACAACTTTTATATAGTCTGATCGACAAACTGCGGGGTCAATCTTTTCTAGAAGTAGGTTATGGGGTGGGGAATATTCTTAATCTATTAGGAGAGTTAGATAGCGATCTTCAGGGGAAAGATTTTTCCAATTTATCTATATGGCAAGCTTATTTACCAGAGACAGTTTTCGCTCAAGCTAACTTTGCCCACAGTAATTTTAGACAATCTCAGTTTACCGAAACTTCTGACAGCGTCAACAGTCTTTCTTTTGGTAGTGATGATTAGTAACTGATTTGACTTCCTCACCTGGCTGAAGCACATGGGCGATACGAAGAAGAACTCGCTCCGTATCGCCCATCACTTTGTCTTCACCAACAAATTAGTGTCTAACATTAGCTAGCCTAAGTTCGCGTGGAAGCTCAAACTTTTATTACTTCGTTGCTTATTTATGGTTTTTTATAAACCACAGAGAGGTCAGACCCCGCGTCGCCGTCAGGCGCAAGGGAACGCTGACCTAGCGGAGGACACAGAGGAAGAAAGACAGAGGGGTTTATCTGCTAGACATTTTGGCTTTTTAGATTGAGAAAAGAAAAAAGTTGAATCCTTACATTTTATTCTTAACCCTAACTAACATTAGCTAGTAAAACAATTCGAGCAAACAAACTATTTTACTCCGTCCCAATATCGGTTAGCTTCCAACTCCCAGGAGTCACATAGCTGCCAACCAAAGCTGGTTCTAGAATAAACGGGTCGCACAAAAGGGATTTCATCCCAATCTTCATGATCATCTGCTGGAGTTGTAGATGATTTGGGAGTTTCTGTTGGAGTAGAAACTGCCACGGGTTGAGTTTGCAAAGTAGAAGCGAAATCAACAACGTTACTAGTATTTTCAGGACTATTAGTAGGTGCTGGAGTTGAATTGCTTTCAACAGAAGTAAAAGTATTATTTGTATTATTAGTACCCATATTACCCACCCGATAAATTTTTGAAGCAACTAATGTGGCACGTTTCTCTTTGTACCCTTCACGCTCTAACAAATTCATTGATAATCTTCCTTCAATGATAATGCTATCTCCCACGTTGTAAGAATTTTTCATTTCTTCGGCTAAATTACCCCATCCTTCAACTTTGAGCGTTCCTGGTGCTTCTCCTTCTCTGGTAGATTCAAATTCGACGAACATCGAAGATACGCTAACTTGGTCTTGAGTAGAACGTAATTCTGGGTCTCTGACTATCTTCGCCATCAAAACACAGCTATTCATGATGTTGGGCACTCCTGAGATATCTGAACTATAAGAACTTGTCGGACAATTGTACTATTTATTGCTGGAACTTTCACCCCAGAGTAATTTTAAAGTTATACCAAGTTGAAATTTACTAGCGATCAATAAATTTTTGGACTCGCAAACGATATTGGGCTAATTGTTCGTCCACCCAAGCGCGATCGTTACTGTTAGCATAAATATTTACTAAAGGTTCACCTGCATCGGGCAAAATTAGAATCCAGTTATCGTTTTGTGGATTGATGATTTTAACACCGTCAATTAATTCTAAATTTTTCGTGGCATGAGTTTCTACCAAATGACGCATCAAAGAGCCTTTGAGCTTCCACGGACAGCGTACAGAGCAAAACTTATGGCAGACATTGGGAAGATCTTGACGAATATCTGCTAAAGATCGCTCTTGAATAGTTAGCATTTCGATCAACTTGGCAATGCTAAACATAGCATCGAAACCTGGATGGAGATGAGGGAAAATAAATCCCATATCGCTGTTTCCTCCTAGCACCACGTTAGAATTTTCTTGAGAAGCCTCCATCAAGGCAGTGGGATTAACTTTTGTCCGAACTACATTGCCATCATGACGACGAGCAATTTCTTCAACTGCACTCGAAGCATTAACGGGAACAACTACCGTACTGCGAGGATTAGCCGTAAAAACAGTATTAACCATTAAGGCGGTTAAGATTTCTCCTCTAATGGGTAAACCTGCTTCATCTACCAAAATAAACTGCTCGCCATTAGCAGATACCTGTACGCCAAAATTGGCGTTAAGGGCTTCGACTACTTGACCCAATTGATCTAGCAACATTTCTTTTTCCGTAGCAGAAATAGCTGTTTCTCTCAGACTGGCATTTAGCACAACTGCGTCACAACCAAACTTGGCTAGTAATTGAGGTAAGATAGCCCCCGACACACCGTATACATAGTCGATCACAATTTTAGATGAACTATTACGCACTGCTGCAATGTTAATATGCTTTTCAAAAGTGCGACTATAGGTATCGAGAATGCCACTAGGATAACTTACGTTGCCAATCTCTTGGATTGCAACTCGACGCAGATCTTCTTTAAAATATGTTCCTTCTATTTTCTTTTCAATAGACTTAGAAATACTAATGCCCTGGCGATCGAAGAACTCAATTAGCAAATAATCTGGTCGATTGGGATCTAAGCGAATATGGAGTCCTCCCGATACATCCATTAGATTAGCCATCATCGTGCGGGCAATGGGAATAGCTGTCGCTTCAAGGTTTAGAACATCAACTCCTGCCGACATTAAGCCTGAAATTATGGCTCGTCCTACCATCCGCGAAACACTACGCTGATCGCGAGAAACCAAGACTGTTGAATTTAGTTTTAACGTCGAACCATAAGAAGCACCAAGCTTCACTACAAATTCAGGTGTAAGGTCGATATTTGCTAGTCCCGAAACACCTCTTTGTCCAAAAAGATTGCGTTGTGCCATATTTCCCCAAATCAAATTAATGTTGAGGATTGCACCAGATTCAATTCTCTTACTCGGCCAGACTCTAACTCCAGGGGCAATTTGAGCTTCTTCCCCCACAATTGAAAGAGTACCAACTACAGAACCTTCTAAAGCTTGCGATCGCCGATCCATCCTAGTCCCGCGAGATATAGTGCAGGCACGTAAATGAGCTTCATCCCCAACCGTTGCCCCATTCCAGATAATCGGTCGTTTGAGGTTAGCATCAGCCCCAATAGTGACATTATCTCCTATTACTGTTCCAGCCTCAATACGGACTCGCGCTCCAATCCGACAATTGTCACCGATTAAAGCTGGAGTTTCGACGATCGCACTCTTATCTATATAAGTGTTATTGCCGATCCAAATTCCTTCGCTATGCTCTTGATAAGGAAAATCCAATTTAACCTTTTTTTCTAGTCCATCATACTGGGCTTCGCGATAGGCTTCTAAGTGACCGACATCGCACCAATAACCTTCTGCTACATATCCATATATTGGCTCTCCTTTCTCCAACAATAGAGGGAATAAATCTTTGGAAAAATCAGATTCTTCATTTTCTGGTAAATGTTCCAATACTTCTGGTTCAAGAATATACGTCCCTGTGTTGACTGTATCAGAGAAAATTTCGCTCAGAGAAGGCTTTTCTAAAAAGCGATTGATCTTGCCGTCTTCATCGATAATCACCACCCCGAATTCTACGGGATTTGGTACGCGAGTCAAAATCAAGGTAGCTTTAGATTTTTTGGCTTGGTGAAAAGCGATCGCTTCTTGCAGATCGAAATCAGTAATTGCATCTCCGCTAATCGTAATAAAAGTGCCATCAAGCCATTGCTCAATATTTTTAACGCATCCTGCTGTTCCTAGTGGCTGTTCTTCTTCTACTGCATAGCTCATTTGTACGCCAAAATCACTTCCATCCTGAAAATAATCCCGCATCACATCGGGTAGGTAATAAAGGGTAGCAATAATCTCAGTAATATTATTACGCTTGAGCAAATTAATAATATGTTCTGCTATGGGACGATTTAACACTGGCACCATTGGTTTAGGTAAATCGCAAGTCAAAGGACGCAATCTCGTCCCAGAACCCCCTGCCATTAGCACTGCTCGCATCATAATCTCCTTTAATTATTGGTTAATGTTAATTATTTAATGTTTTAATTTTGCGCTAATTATTAACTTGATGATATTTTGTTTTATTCGCACAAAGCTCAAACCATTTTTGTGTAAAGAAATATTGCCTAAACCCAACCTTGTTTAGTGAGTATTGTAAAACACTAGTCTAAAAAGCAGAGTGTCAAAATTGAAAGAAAATTTCGCGATCGTGATTGTTAGAATGAAAATGAAAATATTGTTGGTCTATTGTTAAATTGAAGAGTTATTGCCATGCCACAGTTTATTGGTTTGATACTAGTAGTCGTTTATATTAGTGGAATTTGGAAGTTTTTATCAGGCTATCGCCGTACCAACTTTAATTCTGGTTTACCAGGACGTATTACTTTGGCTTTATTATGGCCTGTTCTCTTAGTTACTAATAAATCTTATCGTCGTAATTTTCAAAAAGCTTTAAAAGGAAGATAAACCATATCCAGTTTGAAACTTGGAGTTTTAATGCTCGAATCAGAGTAGCGAGTAAAAATTATTCTCTTTTTGATTATCTTTAATCCTTGATCCAAAAACGACGGTTTTCTATATAGATGTGGTTTAATCACCTTATCAGTAACCAATTGCTTGAGGTGATTGAAAAGTGGATATTGCGATCGCAGAAGCTAAAATATGGTTAATTGGAGGTACTAGTGATAGTGTCAAAATTTCTCAGATATTAGCAACCGAGCGGGTATCCTTTGTGGTTAGCGTTGTAACTCCAACAGCAAAAGGTCTTTACGCTGCTAGTACTAAAGTAAAAGTAGGCTGTATGAATTGCGCTACAATGAAGCGTTTTTGTCAGCAAGAAAATATTCGAGGGGTAGTCGATGCTTCCCATCCCTATGCAACAGAAGTTTCTCTAACGGCGATCGCTGTTAGTAATAAGCTCAATATTCCTTATCTACGTTACGAGAGAAGCAATTATCAAAAATCCAACTCTGCTGGAGAAAATTCTTCTGTTATTTGGCTAGATAGTTTTGAGACTCTTCTATCAGGAAATTATTTACAGAGACATAGAGTGTTATTAACAGTTGGCTGTAAAGTTTTGCCTCAGTTTTTAGCTTGGCAAAAGCGAGCCACTTTATACGCCAGAATATTACCTAAAATAGAGTCTCTAAAGATAGCTTTAGCAGCAGGTTTCAACCACGATCGCATCATTGCTATTCGCCCCCCCCTGACAGCGGAATTAGAACAAGCCTTGTGGCAACAGTGGAATATATCTTTAGTTGTTACTAAAGCATCAGGCAAAGCGGGCGGAGAAGATACTAAACGTCAAGTTGCAGCTAGTTTAAATATTCCCTTGATTATTATTGCGCGTCCTCAAATTAACTATCCACAGCAAACTAGTGACATCCAAGAAATACTAGCTTTTGCTCACTGACAAACTACTTTTTTTTAACAACTTAGCTACAGTATCAATCAAACTTTGCGGTTGTACGGGTTTGCCAAGATAGTCAGTAGCACCAAGTCTTTTCGCTTCTTGTTTATGGCGATCGCCAGTACGAGACGTTGCCATCACTATTGGTGTATGATGAAAAGCTGGTTTGGCTCGTACTTTTTCGAGTAATTCAAAGCCATTCATCCGAGGCATTTCAATATCAGACAAAATTAGATCGATTTTACCTTGATAGCGATCAATTTCTTCTAAGGCTTCTTGTCCATCTCGACAAACCAATACTTGATAACCAACAGAAGTCAATATTTTGTCTAGCATTTTTCTGGTAGCTACCGAATCTTCAGCGATCAGGATGGTAGAAGTGGTATTAGCAATAGTAGTACTACTATTTTTAACTGATGCTGAGTTAACCAAATTTTGCTCCAAACCTTGAGGGAAAATTACGGGAATAACTTCTCCTGAGCCTAATACAGTACAGCCAGCCAGATAAGTTGGAACTGGAGTAGTTTCATCAAAGGGTTTAATAATTAATTTTTCTTCACCGACTATATTGTCAACTAAAATGGCAATCGGTTTAAAAGCTGTTTGTAATATTATGCCGATTTTGCCCTGAGTGATTGTTAAAGGTTTTCTCGAAGAGGGAAATAAATTAGCAGCAGCAGCCAGAGGAATAGATTGATTTTGCCACTCGATCTGTTGTTTTTCGCGATCGGCAAAATACAAATCTTGATAAGGTAAGATCTCTCTAATACTGGTATGGGGAATTGCGATCAATTGGTTTTGTAGCTGCACCAACATTAAAGACTGCAAACTCAGGTTAACAGGTAAACTAATCGTAAAAGTACTACCAAGACCAACCTCGGTTTGAACCTGCAGTTGACCTTTAAGTTGGCGGATTAAATTGAGTACGATATCTAATCCCATACCTCTACCTGAGATATCGCTTACTTTAGCTGCGGTTGAAAAATCAGGTTCAAAGATCCAGTTTAAAATTTCTCCAGGTTCAAAATCTTGGATTGATTTTGATTTTGGACAGATTCCTCTTTCAACTGCTCTTTTGTAGACTTTTTCAATTTTAATTCCACCTCCATCATCTTTAATAATAATGAGCAACTGATTTTGCTGGAGTTGGGCGGTTAGGGAAATAGTAGCAACTTCTGGCTTGCCGTTGGCAAAACGTTCGTATTTTGATTCAATACCATGATCGAAAGCATTGTTGAGCAGATGAGTCAGGGGAGTTTGTAGTTGTTCGAGCAATATCTGATCGACAGGGATATTTTCGCCTTCAATTTTGAGCTCGACTGGCTTGTCAAAACGCTGGCTCAAACCTTTGATCTGGGGAACAAAACGTTTTGCCAAAAGATCGAAAGGTACTAAGCGAGAGCTAGTAACTTGAGAATAAAGATTGTCAAGATTTTTTTCCGTTTGTTCGACATCTTCGACTAATTCGCGATCAATTAAGTCAATGTCGGTGCGAGTTTCCTGAATCTGCAGCATTAGTTCCTGAAAAGATTGCAGACTACTATGAAGATCGGTGTAGCGATCCATTTCTAAAGAATCAAAGTCACTATTACTATTACTATTACTTTCTTGATTATCTTGAGCAGACATATCTGTCGAACCTACTGCCAGTTTGTTGTACAAATCTTGAATTTGCTCTCTGATTGGTTCAAACTGACGAGTAAGCGATCGCAAACGCTGATTTGCCTGTCTCAATGATTGTTGTTGGCGACTAAAACGAGAATGAGTCAAGATTAGTTCTTCTAAGCTATTAGTCATCTCCTGTAGTCTAGACAAAGGAATTCTGACCTGATTACCAGTAGATTTAGATGACTCTTGCCCTACCTTAGCAATCATTTTCTCTGGGGATGCTTTTGGTGGTGCAAACATTACCGTCGTTAGTTCTTCTTCTTCGTTTTCGCCAAAATCGAAAAATGCAGCACTATCTTCTCCCTCTTCGTAATCCTCCTCGTTTAAGTCGAGAGCATGATCATCTTGCAATAGTTGGCTTTCATCAACATAAATTGCACTCTTTTGATGATCTTGAGCAATATTTTCTAATTCTTCTAGAGCAAGATCGCGTTCTTGACGAATTGCTGGTATTAATTCTTGTATTGTCAACAGAGCTTCTAGTGGCTCTACTTCTAAAAGTAAACTTTTAATCGGAGCAACTGCGTTAATTAGCCAAGGTAATTCCCAAGTTTCTGCCATAAAAGTACATTGATCGGCAAAGCTAATTAAAGCTTCATGAATGATGGCTTCGGGAGTATCCATCTCCAGTTCGGCGATCGCTTGACAAATTTCTTCTAATTCTTGCTCTAAAGTGTGGCGGACTAATTGACTGTTGTCGGAACTGTTACTACTACTAGCTTGTGAGCTTATATCTACGGTTAAATTATTAAGATAAACAGCTATTTGTTCTCGCAGACTGGCAATAATTTCCTTAGTTACCAATAATACTTCAACAGTATCAGTATCGGATTTCGCCAATTCCCCAGAAATTGGTGCGATCGCTTCTTTTAACCAAGGTAGTTCTAGAGTTTCGGCAATAAAAATACATTCATCTACCAAACCTGCGATCATCGGTTCTAAAATCTCTGCAGGAGTCTCTAACTCCAACTCATCAATGGCAATCAAGCTACCTTCTAACTCTACAGTCAGAGTATTACGAACCAAGTCATATTGACTGCTACCATTGCTGTCTGTTGTATTGTCCTGTTGGCTGCTCGAATTAGAACCAGCAAGTTCATCTAAAGCTACTATTAATTCAGGGTTAGCGATCGCATCATCAACCGTGCGCGCCTGAGATAGGACATAACTGACTTCATCAATTCCCTTCTCGATTAACGCCCAGGCTAATTCGGGTTCGGATATTGATTGATTTTGAATTCCCAGCAGCACATCTTCTAACTTATGAGCCAAATGTTGCAGACTAGTTAATGATGCTAAACCCGCTCCACCTTTAAGAGAATGAGCTGCTCTCAGTAAAGCAGTAAAGTCGGGATTGGCATGATCTAAAGCACCTTGTTCGAGCATTTGAAGATACTCTGGAGCATCTTCGTCTAGAAAGCATTGACGTGCTTCGGCACTAATAGCAGCGAGAATTGCAGGGTCTAACTGGGAACTCATGTTAAATAAGACAATGCCTGAATAATATGGCGGATAAAGTATTTGCGAAGAATCTTTTGGAAGCTTTATTTATGCCTCTAGCTTGAATTGTGATACTGAAGACTGGAGATTTTCCGCTTCTTCTACTAGACTGCGTAAAGACTGCACAACACTTTGCGCTTCACTAGAAGTATTTTTGGAAACTAATGCAATACTATTAATTTTCTCGTTAACCTGTTTTGAAGTATTAGTTTGATCGATGGTGCTGGTAGAGATGGATTTAAGATACTCGTCAATCTCCTGACTGGTATTTGCCAAACTTCGCAGATTTAGTTTCGTCATTTTGACTAATTCACTACCGTTTACTACTTCTGAAGTACTAATTTCCATCCCATCAAGTACTAAGGTTGTATCCTGTTGAATAGTGTTGACTAACTGTTGAATATCTTTGGTTGCTTCGGTAGTTCGATCTGCCAAACGGCGGACTTCCTCAGCTACAATTCTAAAACCTTCGCCGTGTTCTCCTGCACGAGCAGCCTCAACAGAAGCGTTGAAGGCTAGTAAGTTAGTCTTCTCGGAGATACTAGAAATAATTTCGACAATTTGAGCAATCTCTTGGGAAGATTCGGCTAACTGTTTTACTTTTTTAGAGGTATTAGCTACGGTAGTACGAATTTTCTCAATACTATTTACCGTGGCATCCATTGCCAAATCTCCTTCTTTAGCCTGAATCGCGCCATTTCGAGCAATTTGAGCCGCTTCTTGGGCGTAATTAGAGACAGTTTCTACTGAGCGATTAATTTCATCAATACTATTTAAGGTGAGATTAATTTCTTCAGCTTGAATCAATGCTGATTCTGAAAGTTGTTTTACCGAACCTTCCCCTACCGAAGATAGCTGACCAACTTCTGTCGAGACGCTTTGTACTTCTTGTAATAATCCCTGCAGTTTTTTGAGGGTGGAATTAAAGGCATCAGCGATTGAACCGATCGCACCATCGCTCATTTCTGCTCTTACGGTCAAGTCTCCTCTTTTTGCTCCTTCTACATCTAGAAGTAGTCCCATTACCCCTTGCTGTAATTTTTCTTTTTCTTGACGTTGACGTTTAGCTTCTGTTTCTTGAGTGAAAAGTAGATCTTGAATTTGCGAAGCCATTTTATTAATATTGTTGCCCAAATCGGCAAGCTCATCTTGCCCAGAAACAGGTACTCTAGCATCAAAATCGCCTTTACCTAATTTTTTAACTGCTTCAACAGCTTGAATAATCGGTTGAGTTGATTTCAAACCGAGAATTGAGGCGATCGCAGCTACTACTAAGGTAATCATCAACGTACCTGTGGCAAAAGAGATCAAAAGTTGTCTTTGTACAATCAAAGCTGCTTCTTTATCAACGGTAGTAATTGTACCCCAACCAAGGTCAGGTAAATCGGCTCGGAATATATCATCAAACTTGGAGAATTGGGCATAAGAAGCCAAATACTCTTCCGTAATTAAACTTGCAATACCTGTCGTCGATTCGACCCCAGAAGTATTTAGAGTTTGTTTCATTCTTCCTCTAGTCGAAACATCACCATCACTAGCTAATGTACGCAATTTATCAAAAAACTCAAAGCGATCGCTTGCTAGCTGCACCTTGTTAGCAGAGTTTTGAATTGCAGCATATTCTTGATCGTCTGAAGCCATGAAAATTTGTCCTTGATTGTCAAGCAAATAGTTTTTTTCGCCATCAACTGAAAGAATTAAGTCTCTGAGAAACTTGACTGGCATTCTAGCTCTCATTACACCAATATTTTGGTTAGTCGTACTATCTTTAATGGGTGCAGCTAGATATACTGCCATCACCCCTGAACTACTGGATAAAATTGGCTGAGTTAGTATTGGTTTATTTTGTTGAAGTGCTGCTTGAAAATAACTGCGATCGCTATGATTAGGTAAAGCTTTGCCAGTTGATTGAGCAATCATATTGCCCTTTAAATCAAAAGCTGCAACGCTATCGTAGATTTTATAGGCTTGGATAAAAGAATCTAAAGCTTTTTGTTTGTCTTTAATAGTAGTTGTCGTTCTTAGCTCACGATTGGTTAGAATCGTCAGATTCGACATAATTTGAATATCGCCAAAGCGTTCTCGCATATAAAATGCCACTTTGTCAGTAATTTCGGTTACTGCACTTTGTTCGGCAGCCGTTATTTGCTCTGTGACCGAACGATTCGCAAATCTATAGGCAATAGAACTGACGGTAATTGTCGAAAAAGCACTAATGCCAATTAAAATTAGGGTAGTTCTAGCTCGAAGATTTAACTTATCCCATAAACCATACTTAGCTTCTAACTCTGGTTTGACATCATTTTGAGATTCTGCAATAGAAACCGTTTGTAAATTTGCTAAAGCTTCTCTGGCAACGTCGCCATAATTGCCTATAAGATCTTGGCTAGCAATCATTTCGTAGAGAGCAATGGCTTGAGCAGTTTCTCCTTCACTTTCTAAAGTACTAGCCTGAACAATTTTATCAACTAAATCATCAGTATTATTTGAATCATCAGTCTGATTATTTTGCTCGATTTGTTCAAAGGGAGAGTCTGACATGATATTTTGCTTAATAATTACAATAATAAAGAGTGTTGAATCAAGCAGATAATAAACTTGATTGTTGGTGCAACTGCTCTAATAAATCGGCAGAGTTTAAAATAAAAGTATGTTTATTTTGAGCAGAAATAACATTAGAACAACAGTCTTTTAGATTAGCAACCGTATGCTCAGGAAGTGGTTCTAGCTGTTGGGACTCGATGGCGATAATTCCTTCTAGCTTAAGGGTTGTAATGGCTACCTGTCTGAAACTATCTTGTTGCTGAGATTTAATAATTACTGATGCTATTTTTTTAGATTGAACTCGATCTCGTTTACTTTTTAAATTAAAGTAGCGATCGCTATCTAAAATCCACAACAAAGAACCCTTGAAATTAATTACTCCATACCAAAAAGCAGATACTCCAGGAACTGTACAGATACCTTGAATATCTAACTGAATTATTTCACCGATGCTTTCTAAAGGTATTGCCAAACTAATTTCTGAATTTAAGGCAATGCTAAAATATTCTTGAGCCATTTTGAGTAAAATTAATTTCTAGTTTTTGATCGATTAACTAGCAAATTCTGTTACCTTATCTACCAAATTTTGCGGTACATAGGGTTTAGTAATATACTCATTGCCCCCCTGACGCATTGCCCAAAAGCGATCGAATTCTTCTGCTTTAGAGCTACAGAATAAAATAGGTACATCTTTCAAATTGCTACTTTCTCTAATTTTGCGACACAAGTCTAGACCACTTTCTCCTGGCATCACAATATCCAGTAAAATTAAGTTGGGAATAGAATTGTTGTTGAGCCACTCCCAAGCCTTTTCCGCACTTTCAGTAACTGCTACGGTGAAGCCAGCATGAGATAGTAGCGCAGAACTCATTTGTCGCTCTGCATGAGTATCTTCGACAATTAAGATGGTTTTCATGATTTTTTTTATTTCAATTGATACTATAATTCCCAAAAAAACAATTAAATTATCATTAACTTAATCAAATAAATAAAGCTGATTGATTACCCTGCAGTCACGGCAGATTTTTCTAGCATTTGAGCTAAGGCAATTAATTTATGAGGATCGCAAGGTTTAGTTAAGTAATCATTTGCGCCTACTATTTTGGCTCTGACGCGATCTATCATGCCATCTCTACCAGTCAACATCACGATCGGAATATCTTTGAATTTTTGAGATTTTCTGAGTAAGCTACATAGGTCATAACCATTAATATTAGGCATATTAATATCCATAAAGATCACGGCTGGTTGATGTTGTGCCAAATTTTTCAAAGCAATAGTAGGATCAGTAATACTTAATACTTGATATCCTGCAGCTTCTAAAGTCATTTTGACCTGCTTTTGAACTGTTTTACTATCATCTATACATACAACTAAAGTCTTACTTTTATTTTCTTCAACCGTATCTGTTGGTAATGAGTGAGTCTTATTTTCTGGTTCTGATTGCAAAGTGCTTTGTCTGGCTTTTTCTTTGGGACTCAATTCAGAACAAGGTAATATGGATAAGATATTTTTTTGAATAGGTTCTTGCAAATATTTAATCAAAAAGTAAGTATCTACTTTTGATTTAGTAGCTATTTCGTATAAAGTACTTTTAGCTACAAATAGACTGATAAAGCTAGATAGCTTTTGAGAATTAGCTAGAATTTCTAATTCTGGCTTGGTATAAAGCTCTTTCCATATTTTATAAAAATTGAGTGCATTTTTTTGTTCCAAATATAAACGACTAGCAGGAGAATAAAAGTAGTTCCTTATTTCTTGCCAAGCTTTTACTTTGCTTTTAATTTGAACATTAGATACCAACTTAGTAAGTTCAAAACTAATAATTGTTGTTTTAATTCTTTTGGCTGGTTTGAATCTAATTTTGGTCGATTCAATGCTCAACACTTGAGCTAGACCTTCAGTGACAAACATAAACAAAATCTTTTTCAAATGTTCCTTGCTCAATTGTTTGTCTAATAACCACTGGTTTAGCTGAACGTATTCAGAAACTTTTTCTTGAGAGTCTTTTAGTAAAGGACAGTTAGAACCTAGTTTGAACTTTTGCCAAAGATAATTTAAACGAGCCTGTTTTCCATTACTAATACTTATATATTGTAATTTTCCCTGTAATAAATAAACTTGCCATTTGACAGAAGAATCTTTTGGTTCTGCTATTTCAATACAGCCAGACCAACCTTCTTTATATTTGGTTTGGAGAACCTTTAAAGGATTCTGAAAATTATTATTCATGATGATGCTCAGAAAATGTAAGAAATAGCAGATAAAAGCACGAAAACTAAGTTAAAAAAAGACTATGTAGTAACTCTATTTTCATAGTTCCCAGAACTGAGCAGAAAATTAATGTTTTAATAATTTAGGTATTTTTAATCACGGGCATCACTTGAGAACATGGGATTAATTATTGCAGGAGAACGATCTGGGGTGGGCAAAACAACGATCGCCTTGGCTATGTTGGCATTTCTAGCAGATAAACCCGAAACAATACAATCTTTTAAAGTTGGACCAGACTACATAGATCCAATGTTCCATTCTTTGGTAACTGGTCGACCTTGTCGTAATTTAGATCCTGTACTAACTTCCCCTGATTATGTTCAAGAGTGTTTTAATCGCTATTGTCAGGATGCAGATTGGGTAGTGATCGAAGGGGTAATGGGGTTGTTTGATGGTATTTACGATCCAGATGATTCGAGTTCTCTAAATGATTATGGCAGTACAGCCCATATTGCTAGAATACTCAATTTGCCCGTAGTTCTAGTTTTAGACTGTTCGCGCATATCTAGTTCGATCGCAGCGATCGCTTTTGGCTATGCTAATGTCGATCCTAGGGTACAAATTGCGGGGGTAATTCTAAATAAAGTGGCAAGCGATCGCCATTTAGAATTATTAAAGACAGCATTGAAGACAATTAAAATGCCAATTTTAGGTGTCTGGCGACGTAACGACAAAGTCCACATCCCAGATCGTCATTTAGGTTTAATTCCCTCAGATGAACTACCTCAGATTAAAAATATCTTCGATCAATTGGCACAATTAGCCAAAGCATCATTTAACTGGGACAAATTATTGGGGCTACTAAAACGAAAGTCACCCTGTCACCCTGTCACCCTGTCCCCAAGTGCCGTAAAACACCCAGTAAAAATCGCGATCGCCAAGGATGCAGCCTTCAACTTTTACTACCAAGATAATTTAGATATCTTACAAGAATTAGGAGCAGAATTAGTTTATTGGAGTCCTATAAGCGATCGCCAGATTCCAGATAATATTCAAGGTTTATATTTTGGGGGAGGCTTTCCTGAAGTATTTGCCCAACAGCTAGGAGAAAATCAAAATATTTTGCAACAACTGCGACAAATCATCCAATCTGGCATTCCTACTTATGCCGAATGTGGTGGCTTGATGTATCTGTGCCAACAGCTAATCGATCTCGATGGTCAAACATGGTCGATGGTGGGGACAATACCCAGTACTGTCACCATGCAAAGTAAATTGACCTTGGGTTACCGAAAAGCGATCGCTTTGCAAGATAGTTGTCTAACAGCAGCCAAAACAACCACAACAGGACACGAGTTTCATCGTTCTGGGCTGACGCCAACCTCCGATCTTCCTTTATGGCAATTGCGAGGCGTTCATCAATCTAGTCTGCCATCCCCAGAAGGCTGGAAAGTCAATAATGTACACGCTTCTTATCTTCATACTCATTGGGGAGCAAATAAACATTTTCCCCAAAGGTTTATTGAATATTGCCAGAAATATAAAACTTAGTTATATTAATCCTAGATACATAGTTATCAATTAACCATTTAGGGATGCAGGAGGTGATGCCCATGACAGAACACAGTAGTAACATGGGTCTTCTAGTTGATGATAGCCAGCTGCGCGCTGGGGCTGTTCTCTAAACAGTCACATCTAAAACTTCTAACGAAGCAACTAGGTAGACATTGTTGGAGTTCCTTCCAGCAGTTAGGTTTCAACTAAGAGACCCTCTAGACCGCCCTCATAAGTAAATAACCAAAGCAATTTATTGTTTCACCGTTATTTCTTTGTGAGGGCGGATAGTTTTTGGCACAAAATGCCAAATCAAGGCTGTGAAATATTATAAATATTCAGCTACGAATTGAAATTCTGGGCAATCTTGCTAGCACAATAAAATTATAGAGATATCTACATCTAGTTGCTAAGACATGAAAATTGCAAAAAACGTCACAGAATTAGTAGGCAAAACTCCTTTAGTTCAACTCAATCGCATTCCTCAAGCAGAAGGCTGTGTGGCTAAGATTTTAGTTAAGTTAGAGGGGATGAATCCCGCAGCTTCAGTCAAAGATCGTATCGGAGTCAATATGATCAACGCGGCTGAGGCAGAGGGGACAATTATCCCAGGTAAAACTATTTTGGTTGAACCCACATCGGGTAATACGGGGATAGCCTTGGCAATGGCAGCAGCAGCCAAAGGTTACAAATTAATCTTGACTATGCCCGAAAGCATGAGTAAAGAGAGACGGGCAATGTTAAAGGCTTATGGCGCACAGTTGGAATTAACTCCAGGTAGCGAAGGCATGGGAGGCTGTATTAGAAAAGCGCAAGAAATCAGCGAAAGTATGCCCGATGCCTATATGCTGCAACAGTTTAACAATCCTGCAAATCCTGAGATTCATAAAAGTACTACTGCCGAAGAAATCTGGGCAGATACAGACGGGAAAGTAGACATGATCATCGCAGGAGTAGGTACAGGTGGCACAATCACTGGTATAGCAGAAGTCTTAAAAAGATATAACTCCAAAATAAAAGCGATCGCCGTTGAACCCACAAACAGCCCAGTCTTATCAGGGGGAAATCCTGGATCGCACAAAATTCAAGGTATAGGTGCGGGTTTTGTTCCCGAAGTTCTCAAAGTAGATTTGATTGACGATGTTGTCACCGTTACTGATGATGAAGCAATTGATTTTGGTCGCCGTTTAGCCCGCGAAGAAGGTTTGCTATCTGGTATCTCTACAGGTGCAGCCCTAGCAGCAGCCATAAAGGTAGCTAAAAAGCCCGAAAACCAAGATAAGCTAATTGTGATGATTCAGCCAAGCTTTGGCGAACGTTATTTGAGTACGCCCTTGTTTGCAGATCTAGACCAGCCTGTATTTAATTAGGGCGTGTCGTCAGCTTGTTTGATACTCTTCTGTTTTTTTTAGACAACCTATTCTATGAATCAAAGCTGTGAATCATTATCAAATTCTTCAAGTCAATTCCCAAGCTAGCCAGCGAGAAATAAAACAGGCTTATCGGCGTTTAGCAAAACAATTTCATCCTGATAGCCAACGGGAAATTAAAAATTGCGACAAGATTATTGCTCTTAATGCTGCCTACGAAGTACTAAGTAACAATAAAAGCCGACGGATGTACGATCAGCAACAATTTGATCAGGGTAATGATTTTTTTGTTTATCGACAAGCTAGAAACGCAGCAGCACAAAAGCAATATCAGCAAAGACAAGCCCGAAAAAATCCAGAGATTGATTATTATCAATGGCTAAAAGAAATTTACTTTCCAATTGATTCATTGGTTAGGCAAATTCTGCAACCCTTAGAAATAGAGATCGAACAGTTGTCAGCAGATCCCTTTGATGACGAATTGATGGAAAATTTTGGGGCTTATTTAGATACTTGCAATGACTATTGGCAACAGGCGCAGCAAAAGCTAGCATCTTTACCCAATCCTTCCCAACTAGCACCAATAGCAGCCAATATTTATTATTGCCTTAATCATATTGGAGATGGTATTAAAGAATTGCAGTGGTTCACCATGAACTACAATGACCAATATCTACATACGGGACTGGAAATATTTAGAATTGCCGATAAATTACATCACCAAGCTAGAGAAAAAGCTGAGTATCTTCTTTAACGATCGCTCTATACTGTGAACTTCGGTGGCTTGCTACAATACAATAAGAATATAGTTTACTTAACTTTACATTTTTAGAGTAGCAACTCAATATATGAAATGCACTATTAATCGTCGCGCTCAGTTTTCCGCGAGTCATCGTTACTGGCTACCCGAACTAGACGAAGCTGAAAACCAACGTCTTTTTGGTGCTTGTAGTCGTTTTCCTGGACACGGACATAATTATGTTTTGTACGTATCTCTAGAAGGGGAGTTAGACAAATGTGGCATGGTAGAAAACCTGTCTCTAGTCAAACAAGTAATTAAACGGGAAGTTACTAGTCAGCTTAACTACTCTTATCTTAATGATGCTTGGTCGGCAGAATTTGAGCAGACATTACCGACTACCGAAAACATTGCTAGAGTAATTTGGCAGAAGCTAGCACCTCATTTACCTCTAGTAAATATTAAATTATTTGAACATCCCGAACTATGGGCAGACTATCAAGGAAATAATATGGAAGCAACTTTAACAGTCAAAACTCATTTTAGTGCGGCTCATCGTTTGGCACTACCTAGTCTTAGTTTTGAAGAAAATCAAGAGATTTATGGCAAATGCGCTCGTCCCAATGGTCACGGACACAACTATCATTTAGAAGTTACTGTAGCAGGTCAGATTGACGATCGCACGGGAATGTTAGTTGATTTGGGCGCGCTGCAAAATGCGATCGAGGAATATGTCGTCGAACCCTTCGATCATACTTTTTTAAATAAAGACATTCCTTACTTTGCTGAAGTTGTCCCCACGGCAGAAAACATTGCGGTGAGAATTGCTGACTTATTGCGATCGCCTGTAAAAGAGTTAGGCTGTGAATTAGACAAGATCAAGTTGATTGAAAGTCCCAATAATTCTTGTGAAATTAATTGTCGGGCAGCTAATTTTGCGACAGAAACATCTACTGCACCAAAATCTGCAATGGCGATTTAAAAACTATCGTTTTCTAGATAGATGAGATTTAGCAAAAAACCGATTAATAAACAAAAGGTTTATCTATTAGACTTTTTATTGCTAATTTAAGCTATTAATAGAGATATCTTATGCCTATGTTGAAGACGCCCTATTCTATAGATTTTTCTTTTAATATAAAGCAGAAATTAAGATTAATCTTGCTAGTCAAAAAAACTAAAGGCAAAGAATTGCCCTAATATCTTCAAAAATGGATATATATCTCAATAAATGCTCATAATTCATCTTAAATCGATGATTGTACTGTGAGAAGATATTCAAGACTATTAAAAGTTGCTTTAGTAATTGGCTCGACACTATAAAGTGTTTGATACTATGAGCAAAAGTAGATTCATCAATAGTAGATCGAAATAACAGGACACCAACAGGACACTAATATTCATTTAAACCATAGGAGAGCATAAAATATGGAATCTAATACTCCCGAAGTCACCACCGGAACTCCTACAACTACAGTAGATTTAAGAAGTGACACAGCTGGTACGATTACCCCAACTACAACCAAGCCATCTCCAGCAGATAGCCAGGTTCAAGAGTATCTCAATATTGGCTCAAAATTCCTAAGTCAAATTTTTGACTACATCAAAGAATTTGTCGATGCAAATCAAAAATCATTAGTAAACTTACTGCTGATTTTTCTAGGTATCATTGCAGTCAAGGTAACTTTGGCTGTCATTTCAGCAATTAATGATATTCCTCTACTAGCACCTACTTTTGAATTAGTAGGTTTGGGCTATACTGGCTGGTTCGTATATCGTTATTTATTGACTAAATCTACTCGCCAAGAGTTAGTCCAAGAGTTTGAATCTCTCAAAACTCAAGTTGTTGGCAAAGATCAGTAGTAATACTTGTTTGATATAACACTGATTTACTATTAAATCTCACTTACAATCTCTAGAATATAGAATTCTAGAGATTTTTATTAATTACTTATACTTATCTAAAAGTCTTAATTGATGATTGATTCTACTTTGAACCGTTTGCAATTCCCTTAAGTTGGAAAAAGTCGCCGAATCAAAACAAGCTTGAATTCTTCTAAGAGTCTTTTCTAGTTGTTTTGCTAAGTTTAGGGCTTGTTCGCTAGCTTTATCCATTTGCTGTTGTTCGTATTTTTCTAGCTTCTTAGCCCGCAAAATTTGTACAATGACAATTTCTTGATTGCCTTCAAGCTTAAATTCTAAGCGAAGTAAAATTCTTTCTTGTTGATAAAATCTTTCTAAGACTACTTTTTTAGAATGATTGGACAAATCCAAAGGAATTCTTGCCATTCGTTTAATTTCGTCAATAACAGAGCAAAAAATCGGCAAAGGAACTTGCTCTATAGAAGATTGTAGTAATTTGTTTTTATTGGTGACAATGTTACCGAAGTCACGATGACGAGTTAAATAAACTTCTTCACTTTGATGTTTGAAAGCTTGCTCTAACAATTTTTGCCAAGATAACTGAGAATTTAAAGTGGGAAGAAAATTATCTGATTCTAATTTTTGTTGAGAATTTTGCAGATCGGCTTCTGCTAAAAGATCGGATATTTGTACTTCTTCTAAGGCTAGTTCTACTTTGTTACCTTCATTCTCTTGTGCTAATAACTGAGAGGGATCTTCAGCAATGATAGTTGCTTTGTCGTCTAAATTATTTTTGTCTAAATTATTTCCTGTCTGCTGATTCAAAAACTCTGGGGGAATTTCATATAGCGTTGCATTGCTATCCACTACTGGTTTGGCTGGTTTGGCAGATTTAGATTTTGACTTGACGGGTAAATCTAAATCTCTGAGAAAATCTAAGTCTGGAGGCAAATCATCAAGTTTGGAAACAGGATTAGAATTGACTACAGAGGGCTCATCAGGTTGAGAAATAATAGTAGGAGCAGAATCTACTATTCTTCGACTAATTGAATCATGAGCTACGGGGGCTTGACTAGAATTGAATCCTGAATCGATTACTGTCAGATTTCGATCTCGACTATTATCTTGCTTTTGAGACTGATTTGAAGCTTGGGGATAACTAGCTAAGATAATTTGCAAGGTTTGGTCGTCCATCTGCTTGATTTGCAGATTATATTTAAAAACCCTGGCAATAGAGTTGATAAATTTTAATGACTCCTCATTAGTAGGATCGAGCATTCCCATGCTGAGATCTGATCCTGTTAAACCTAAAGGTAGTACTTGGTAATGTCTACACGAATCTGCTGGAAAAACTGAATCAATTAACTCAAAAATTTCTTTACTATTAGCAAGACAGTCAGCGAACATCGCTGTAGGAATATTATTAGGATGGTGGGAGCTACTATTAGATTGAGACATTGTGGCTATTTAGAACAATAATATTTAAAATATTTGAGGATTCAACTTTCTAGGTAGACCTACTCAACGCATAACTTTAAACAGATAACTATAATTGTGCTGCCGACATTAGCAATCTTAATTTACCCAAATTGCTCTCTAAAATTAGCAAAAGTAGTTGAAGTTATCGAAATTGACAATTTTTAACTTTTGATTTTATAAAAATTAGATTTACTGAATTGGCATTGCAACAACACTATTAAAATTAAACAAAACTTGATCGTCAATTCGATCTAAAATAATTGCTCTAAGGACTTTACAAATATTGATACAAATGACAAATAAATCGCCGATTCCTGTAGTTGTTAATGGTGCTTTAGGTCAAATGGGTAGAGAGGTAATCAAAGCGGTATCTCAAGCAGAAGATATGATGCTAGTTGGTGCAGTCGATCTAAACCCTGAGTATTTAGGACAAGATATCGGCGAAATCATTGGCATAGAACCGCTAGAAGTTCCCGTGCTTAATGATTTACAAAGTGTTTTAGTTTTAGCTACCCAAGAAAAAGTTCAGGGGGTAATGGTAGATTTTACCCATCCTGATAGCGTGTATGAAAACACTCGTAGCGCGATCGCTTATGGTGTTCGTCCTGTGATTGGTACTACGGGATTGAGCGATAAACAACTCCAAGACTTGAGTGAATTTGCCGAAAAAGCCAGTACGGGAACTTTGATTATTCCTAATTTTTCTATTGGAATTGTCTTGCTGCAACAGGCAGCAATTAATGCCTCTAAATACTTTGACCATGTAGAAATTATTGAGCTACATCACGATCGCAAAGCAGATGCTCCTAGTGGAACCGCGATCAAAACTGCTCAAATGCTCGCGGAAATGGGAAAATCTTTTAATCCATCTAAAGTAGAATCTAAAGAGACAATGACTGGTGCCAGGGGTGCTACAGCAGACAGTCAGATCCCGATTCACAGCGTCCGTTTGCCTGGCTTGATTGCTCACCAAGAAGTTTTGTTTGGTGCAGATGGTCAACTTTATACTCTGCGTCACGACACCAGCGATCGCGCTTGTTATATGCCAGGGGTATTACTTTCGATTCGTCAGGTGACAGAGCTTACTTCTTTGGTTTATGGTTTAGAAAAAATCCTCTAGCTAAAATTTGGACGATCATGAAATTTTGCCGATGTTGAAGCCTTTAACTAGAGAAAAGTTAGAGCAGTTAATTCCTTTGATTGCTACCGGAAAACAATATGCTTACTATTGGGGTAAGTGGTCAGATTTGCTCAATCGATTGCTAGTTTCGATAGTAGCAATTGTCGCGATTTTAATTTTGAGTTTACTACTTGGTGACCAAGGAGAAGCTTTGATTTTATTGCTTGGGGGTATTGCAGGTCTTTATTGGTTATGGTGTCCTGTATATCAAGCTAGTTTGCGTAATGCTGCCAATCGGCGTTTTAAATATGGTGGGTTTTGGCGGGGTAGAGTTCTGGAAGTTTTCTTGACAGAAGAGTTGATTGGGGAAGAAGAAACTGTAAATCAACGAGGAGAACTGGTTATTATTGAAAACCGTGAACGTTGGATTAATTTAGTTTTGGGAGATCAAACGGGTTTTGAAGTTGAAGTTCAAGCCCCCTTACAGAGGATTTATAAAAATATTAAACCAGGTCATACTGCTGAATTGTTAGTACTTAGCGATCGCGCGGATTTAGCCAAAATTAGTAAAATTTCTGATGCTTATATTCCCCAACAAAATCTTTGGGTAGGACAATATCCTTACATACAAAGGGATGTTTTTCTAGAGGTAAGTCGCCAACTAGGGGGGGTAACTCCTCGCCGAGTTGATCGCAGAAGTCGCAATCGCAATCTTAAACGTCGCGATCGCTAATTTTAAAGCTCGCCCTACGAATTTGTGGTTATTTAAACCTAAAAGTGACCTAATTTATTGCTCCGCTTTGGAGATTGCCAAATTTGAATTATGGCTACCATCAATAATCAACTATTTACTCGTGAAGCTAGGCTTACTAAAGCATTGAAAATCGCCGAAGCTACAGTTGAGCCACCTTTGGAACTATCAATGTAAATAATCGGAAAAGCAACAGATTTAAGATCTTCAAGGCAATCTTGTTCGATAAATGCTGGAGTTGTGGCAATTACTAAACTAGGATCTATTTTCTGATTGTTGGCTAAGTTGCTCAAAACTGTCCAAGCAGTTCGATCTTGACCAATAATAAAAATGGCTTTCTGGTGTTCTTGGGCTATGTCTTCTAATCCGATAGCTGCTTTGCTCTTCGTTCGATCCCATTTATTACTGTTAGTAGCACAGCAGTAAACAGCATTGGAAAAAGTTTTTTGTAGTTTGGGTACAATATTAACTTGAATTTCGGGAACATCAACGATAACGGGTTTATCTGAGACTAATGCTTTATATCCTGCCAACAAAGGCTCATTTAGAAATTTTAGTAACGAAGTATATTCAAAATCACCAGTATGGTAGACAACTTGACGAAGTATCTCATACTGAGCAGGAGTAAGATGACTGCTATCAGAAATATTGCGGTCTATCTTGACTAGGGTAGAAGCTTCTATAAAATTTATATTCATTTAATTATTAATAATATTGTTTAGGGGCTAAAAACTATTTTCAGCTTTTTTGGCTTAAATAAACTTTAATTAGTTAGATTTTTCTAGCTACAATTTCTCAAATTCTAATTGAAAAATAGAAGACATCAGAGATCGATAGGTTTACCATTGTTGTGTATCATGGGCAAATGGAGATTTGCCAGCCAATCAACAAACCTCAAGTAAAGAACGAAATGTCGCTCTAAAAACGCAAGTTTAAATACATTTATAGCTAACATATAATGCGATCGCGTGAGGAATCAAAAAAGATGAAGATTTTGGTATTAGCCTGGGAATTTCCTCCCCGTATAGTCGGAGGAATTGCTCGTCACGTGGCGGAATTGTATCCTGAAATGATTAAACTTGGATATGAGATACATTTAATTACCGTCGAATTTGGTTCTGCACCCAAATACGAAATGATAGAAGGAATCCATCTCTATCGTTGTCACGTAGCTCATGGTAACGACTTTTTCCATTGGGTTGTCAACATGAATCAGAGTATGGGCAATTGCGGTGCAGAGCTAATTATCAAGCATGGTGATTTTGACTTGATTCACGCTCATGATTGGCTAGTAGGGGATGCGGCGATCGCTTTAAAACACAATTTCAAGCTGCCTTTGATTGCAACCATTCATGCCACAGAATATGGTCGCTACAACGGTATTCACAATGTCAAACAGCAATACATCAACGGTAAAGAAAAATTACTGACTCACGAAGCTTGGCGAATTATTGTTTGTAGTCAATATATGCGACAAGAAATTCAACGAGTTTTTCAATCTCCCCCAGATAAAATTGATGTTATCTATAACGGAATTCGCGCTGAAAAAAAACATCATGGAGATAGCTTTGATCGGGTCAAATTTCGCCGTCGTTTTGCTAACGATACTGAAAAAATCGTGTATTATGTTGGGCGCATGACTTATGAAAAAGGTATTTCTGTCTTGTTAAACGCTGCTGCCCGTATTATTCGAGAAATAGGTAGTAATGTCAAGTTTGTCATTATTGGCGGAGGCAATACCAATCATCTCAAACATCAGGCTCGACGTTTAGGTATTTGGGAGCAATGCTACTTTACCGGGTTTATGTCTGATGAAGACCTAGATAAATTTCAGACGATTGCTGACTGTGCCGTGTTTCCCAGTTTGTATGAACCTTTTGGCATTGTCGCTTTAGAAAGCTTTGCTGCCTGTGTTCCTGTAGTGGTTTCTGATACAGGAGGGCTGGCAGAAGTGGTAGAACACAACCATACCGGTATTGTAACCCGTGCTAATGATCCTTATTCTTTGACTTGGGGCATCTTAGAAGTATTAAGAAATCCCGCTCACTGTCAATATTTAGTTGAAAATGCGTATAAATCTATATCTGAACGCTTTAGTTGGGATGATCTAGCAAAACAAACCGTGACTGTATACAGTCGGGTAGCTAGCGAAAGATCTTTAGTTAATTGGTGAAAATTTAATTGATAATCGAGACTCATCTTGAACAAACGGTGCCGAACACATATTCATATTAATAAATGGAGATCGGTGCATCTGATCGGGAAACAGGTTTGCTAAGAAAAAGTCGAGGGTGGTAGATTTGAGAAATCCTTGAAATACGGCTACTGTACCAAAGCGAACACCAGTGGTTTGTTGTTCGGCTAAGATCACTTTAATTTGCGCGCTACTGAGAATAGCTGCTTGTTGCAAATAAAAACCCAGAGTATCTTTTTCTGGTTGCATAACTATTTTTGACCAATCCTGAACAAAAAAATCAGCAGTTCGAGGTTCGACAATGCCTCTTTGCGCCAAAATATCTCCCAAACGCAATTCGGGATCTTGAGCCTGATGTGCCAAAGCTGTTTCTAGTTGAAATGGTGAAATTAAATCCGCTTCTTGTAAAATCTTTCCTAGAAGTTTGCTTTCAAGTGATAAGAATTCTCGTAACTCATTATAAGATTGATTGGTTAAACGATAAGAAAACATTAAAAATTGTTTTAAAAATAAATAGAAAATAAACTTGAATTGAATCTATTCAATTATCTTCTATGGTAAGCTTCACTCAACGAAAAATCTTCAGTAATTTTGCCAGATGAATTAGACTACGGATATTACCTAAAGTTAAAGTAAATTAATTAATAATTACCGCTCAAAATAGTTTGACAAGTCTACTTAAATTTAAAAAATGTTGTGTGGTATTTTCTTTTTGTCTTGACTTGATTATAGTTGTTTTATTAAATGTAAATTTATTAGTTAGTAATAAGAAGGAATCCAAAAACTTGATCCAGAAATTAAGTATTCAGTCCAAGCTAATGCTGATGTTGCTTGGAGTCTGTGTCAGTTCAATTATTGCGATCGCTTACGTAGGTTATGATAATGGTCGCCAGGCTCTCAATAATAGTATTCAAAATCAGCTTGTTAGCGTAAGAGAAACCAAAGCTTATCAAATAGAAAGATATTTTAAGCAAATTAGAGCGGATATGCAGACTTACAGTAGAGGTGAAGTCAACGATGCTGTCAAAGGCTTGAGTCAAGCTTATCAAGAATTAGAAAATCGCAAGATTGAATTAAACTGGCACGATCGACTAAAAGAATATTACAAGCAAAAGTTTTTGCCTAAACTAGCAGAAAATACTGAAGGAAGACCTCTTTTATACTCCTATCTGCCCCAAAATAGCGCAGCTAGATATCTTCAATATTATTATATTGCTGGTAATAATAATCCTATTGGCGAAAAGGAATATCTCAATAATGCTAATGATGGTAGTTTTTATAGTGACATTCACAAAACAGTTCATCCAATTTTTAGCAACTTTATTTCTCAGCTAGGTTATTATGATTTATTTTTAATTGATGCTAAAACAGGCAATATTGTTTATACAGTCAAGAAAGAAACAGATTTTGGTACTAACCTAATCAAAGGAGCTTATGCTTCTAGCGGTTTAGCTACGGTATTTAATCAGGCAGTCAACGCTAACGATCCTAACTTTGTTGCTATCTCCGATTTTGCTCCCTATCGTGCTTCTTATGGCGAGCCTGCTGCCTTTGTTGCTAGTCCAATTTTTGATATTAATAATTCTAAATTAACTGGTGTCTTGGCGTTCCAGTTACCAGCCGCTCAAATCAACAGCGTGATGACTGGTAATAATGATTGGGAAAAAGAAGGCTTAGGTAAATCGGGAGAAACTTATTTAGTTGGTTCAGACTACGGAATGCGTAGCGACTCTCGTTTTTTGATCGAACAACCAGAGGAATACTTTGCAGCCATTACCAAACAAGGTTTACCTCAAAAAGAAATTGCTTATATTAAAAAATTTAATAGCTCCATACTACATCAACAGGTAGATACCGAAGCAATTCGGCAAGCCTTTGACAACCAAACAGGTTTTGCTATTGGCAAAGACTATCGTGGAGTATCAACGCTTAATGCTTATCGCCCTTTAGAAATAGACGATTTAGACTGGGCGATCAACGCCAAAATAGATAAAAAAGAAGCTTTTGAGCCAATTGAAGCTTTTCAACGTAAGGTATTATTAGCAACAGCAATTATAGTTTTATTGGTGACCTTGATTGCTTCAATACTTTCTTATTACTTTATTCGTCCAATTCAAAAATTAATCGATGGTTTTCGTCAGGTAGGCAAAGGTAATACTGATGTCAAAGTTAAAGTTGCATCCCAAGATGAGTTTCGCGAGTTGGCTAATTCTTTTAATGAGATGGTAGATAATTTAGACCATCAAAAAAAATTAGTACAAGAAAAGAATGAAGAAAATGAAGCATTGCTGCTAAGTATTTTGCCAGAATCAGTGGCTGAGAGAGTCAAAAATGGCGAAGAAAGCATCGGGGATAGTTTTTCTAGCGTCACAGTCTTGTTTGCAGATATAGGTGGTTTTATTGAGCTTTCAGAAACTCTTCCTGCAAGTGAAACAGTAAGTCTACTCAACGATTTAATTCATGCTTTTGATGATGCAACCGAAAAACATGGGGTAGAAAAACATAAAACTATTGGTAGTGTTTATATGGCAGTTTGTGGTTTATCTGTACCCCGTCTAGATCATGCCAAAAGAACTATTGATTTTGCTAAAGATATGCTCCGTATTGTACGTCGTTTTAATCAAGAGCATCAAACTAATTTGCAAATTCGTATTGGTGTTAATTCTGGTTCTGTAGTTGCTGGTATTGTCGGCAAAGATAAGTTTATTTACGATCTATGGGGCGACACAGTTAATATTGCTAATCGTCTGCAAAATCAGGGCAAATGGAACACTATTCAAGTTTCGCAAAATGTCCATAATCGTATTGCTGAATTTATTGAAGATTTTGAACCTGTAGAAGATTTAGAAACTTCTCGTGAAGGTAGTTTAGCAGTATGGTCTACAAAACCCTATTCTTAGAAGGAACGAGGAATAAGGAACAAAATAGTAGTTAAAATGCGGAATTCGTTTTGGTTGCAAGATTGGTTTATTTGGGGGGCAATTCTAATTATTGGTTTTCCCTTGCTAACTTTACTGTTAGGAGAAATAATTTATCGTGCCAAGTCTAGAGATAAATTATTGGTAGCAACCTTGCAGATTGTCCGTAATTTAATTTTTCCTAGTTTAGCCTTATTTATCTTATTGAACAAAATACTAGGATTATCTCAGGACACTACTCCTCTGAGGCTAGTGCAGACTGGGTTATGGTTGTTTACAATTCATGGTTCTTTAACCTTGATCAACGGATTACTGTTTAGTCAAGCCCAAGCTGGTAGTTGGCAAGCAAACGTACCTCGACTATTTCGCGATTTGAGTCGGGTATTTTTGATCTTATGTGGTGTAGCAACTATCTTATCTGTCGTTTGGGGGGCAGATTTAGGAGGCGTAATTGCTGCTTTGGGGGTTGGCTCGATTGTTATTGGTTTGGCTCTGCAAGATACTCTTGGTAACTTATTTTCAGGGATTGCCTTATTGTTTGAACGTCCTTTTACTGAAGGAGACTGGATTACGGTAGACGATCTTACAGGGAAAGTGATTGAAATTAACTGGAGATCGGTTCATTTGCTCACCAGAGAATTGGAAATGCTGATTATTCCGAATGCGGTTTTAGCTGGTGCGACGATCCGCAATTATCGCCGTCCCCAAAAACTTCATGTAGAACCAGTCGATGTAGGCTTTTCTTATGACGATCCCCCAAACAAGATCAAAGAAGTCATGAAAGAAACGGCTTTAGCGACGAGAGGGGTATTAGATAAACCTGAGCCAGTAATTCAAACTATTTCTTATGATGATTCTTCTATTAGCTATCGGGTCAAACTGTTTATGTCTGATTATGACAAAGTTCCCCAAGTTAGAGATGAATTTGTGACTCGTATTTGGTATGCTGCCGAACGTTATGGATTAAACATTCCCTTTCCGATTCGGACTCTTTATCATAATCCTCCAACGAAAACGGATACAGCCGGAGTTATTAATGGATATCTCAAACATTTACACGATTTTCCGATTTTTGCCAGTATCGATCGCCAGATTATCGAAGATTTAGCTCACAATGCTACCAAAAAAGCCTTTGGCAAAGGAGAAAAAGCGATCGCTCAAGGAGAGCATACCCAAGAAATATATATGATTGTTACTGGCAAAGCATCAGTAACAATCAAGCCAGACAGTTCTTTTAGAGAAGAGATCGTTGCCGAGCTTAGTCATGGAGATTTTTTTGGTGAATCTGCTCTTTCTGGTAAAAATATTAGTCCCGTATCGGTAATGGCGCTGTCGGATCTTGAAGTTTTAATTATGCCTATTGAAGTTATGCAGACTGCTTTAGAAAAAAGTACCCGTTTGAGACAAGAAATTGGGATCGTGATGGAAAACCGTCGTAAAGCGATCGCTTTACTACACAAAACTCAAAGCCAAAATAACAATTCTCATAACGGCAACGGAAATTTTCCTACTTGATCCATAATTTATAATTGATTTATTTCTGATTTTGTTTTAAAGATTCAAGTAAAATATGTTTCTCGGCTCTGGCGATCGCCTGATAAGTTGCCTGAACTGCGGTGGGTTCGACAGAAATACTAGTAACTCCCCACTGAATCAGCTTCTCAATTAAACTGGGAAATTCTACGGGTGCTTGACCGCAAATACAGCAGTCGATTTTCTGTTCTTTTGCAGTCGTAATTAACTGGGCTAATGCTTGATGTACAGCGGGATGATTGGCATTTAATCCCTGAGTATTGAAGTTTTCTTGCTGCCGATCTACTCCTAGTATTAGCTGAGTAAGATCGTTAGTGCCAATGGCAATTCCTCGGACCCCCGCACGGACATATTCGGGGAGCAACCAAATAACTGAAGGGACTTCTGCCATAATCCAGACTTGAAAAGATTCTCGATCTACTAAACCAATATTCTGTAATTGACGGTAGCAAAATTTAAACTCCTCGACTCCCCGTACAAAAGGCAAAATTAAATTAAGATTGTGATAACCTTCTTTAATTAGAGTCATGAGGACTTCTAGCTCTAGAGAAAATAAACTAAAGTCTGCATGATAGCTGTAAGTACCTCGACTGCCTAAAATTGGATTTGGAGAATTTAGAGCCAGCAAATCTAAAGAACGATAGTAAATGGGACGAGGTGCTAAAGTTGCGGTCAACTGGCGTAAATAATTACTAAGACGACTGGTAAATTCTTGTTGAAATGATGGCGATCGCCATTGCCCAGCAGAGCGATCGCCCAAAAGATCTCCTAAGATTAATTCCGAGCGTACTAGTCCGACTCCGTCTATCGGTAAATCGAGAATCTGCTCAAGACTTTCGGGTTGAGAAAGATTGACCATCAATTTGGTGGCAATTAACTGGCGATCGAGAGCTAAATACTGCTTTGTACGAGGTTGAATATCTAATTGATTTGCTGCTGTTGCCGGATAAACTGTTCCTGCTTCTCCATCTAAAAATACTTCTAATCCATCTTCTAATACCGTCGTCGCCTTAACAGCGTTAACAATGGCGGGAATCTTCAATTCTCTAGCTACTATGGCTGCATGACTGGTTTTGCTACCTTGTTCTGTAATAAATCCTTGAGCCTGTTTAACCAAAGAAATTTGATGGGGAGCAATATTTTTGGTAACAACAATTGAATTAGCCAGAATTGGTCGCGATCGCTCGTCGAGGTTTTTAATAATTACCACTGAACCAATAGCTTGACCAGGTGCCGCAGAAATACCCGTTAACAAGGTTTTAATTCTAGGTAAAGATAATAAATTAGGACTATTTTGAGTAAAGCTTGGAGACGATAATTCATTTTCTACCATAAGTTGTTCGCCAAAGTGAGTCAACAAAAAGTTTCGTTGATTACCTAATTTTGGCTCTGGTACAGTCCAAATTAAATATTTGACTTGAGGCTGTTTTTGTAAAATCTGTTGAATTTTTGCCCATAAAACAGCAATTTCTTTTTGCTGCAACACAGAGGTTTCTGTATGGATCTGATCGGGAATATAAGAAGTGATACATTCTGTCAAATAACTTTTACTCTCGATCTCTTTCAATTGAGCGGCATAGTTTTTGTAACCTAAAGAGCGAGATAATACTTCTCCCGTATCGCGATCGAGAAAATATTGATCCGGCTCAACATCTCCCTGAAGTAAACTTGATTCTAGACCCCAAACTGCTTTAATTACAATTGAATTTTGAGCCATCTCTACCATCCCTGAAGCATAAGTTGCTCTAAGAGGTCTAACTAAAATCGCTAAATTAACCTTCTCTCCGCTCAATCCCAACTTATTCCAATACAGCAAACTATTGGCACTAAACAATTCGGACCAAACTTTAACGATCGTCTCGGCGATCGCTTGAGGATGGAGACTACAGGTAGGCGATCGCCATAAACCCCATCCTCCCAAATCTTGTCCTGAAGGTAGAAAGAAACAAGGCTGCAAAATCAAAGCGTCTGCATTCAACTGTTGTGCAGCTAGAAAAATATCTCTTTGCCAGTCTTGAGGAAATACCGCACGAGCGATCGTTTGGCGACTACGGCTAGCAACCGACTGAATCGCCAAATAATCATTGATATCCAAATTAAAAGAGGAGTCGGATAATTCTTGAACTAAAGATTTAAAATCTGACAATTCTGCCAGAAATCGGCGTAGCAAATTATTACCCAACACAAATCCAGGTGATATACTACATTCATGTTGAAGTAATTGGCTGAGAATATATGCTCTATTCCCAACCAAAGACTTTTCTCCGTGCTGAATTTGTGAAAGCCAATATATATAGTTCACTGCTTCAGGTTACAGCAACTAATTCTTGGTTTTTAATTAATGCTTTTGCCAAAAATTCATCGCTCAATTTCATAAAGGCTTTTGAGCCTCCAGAATTAGGCATCGCCACAGAAACAGGAGTGAACAAGTCAACTGCTTTAGCCACATTGACATCCATCGGAATAGAATTTTCAAACAGTTGTTCGGGATCGAAATCATCTCGAACTCTCTTCATTACTTGTTTGTAGTATCTACCCATCAATCCACCAGCCGAGAGAATAAAGACAATCCCCAAGAGTTTTACATCTAGCGGTTGAATGTTTTTATGGTTTTCTTTGAGTTTAGCTATTCTTCTTTCTAATAGCTGAATTCCCACTAATGATAGTGGTTCTGGACGGGCAGGTAGAAGATAAAAATTACTAGCTGCAATACCGCTACGAGTAAGTAGATTATACCCAGGAGCGCAGTCTAAAATAATGAAATCGTAATCATTAATCACTGGCTCGATAATATTTTTAATCAGAATTCTTTCAAAGTTATCCCATACTTTCTGAAATTCCTGTTCTCCATGTTCTATAGCCTGCTGATGAAGCATCTGAGATACTTGAAATTCATCGTAAAGCTCGATGTCTCCTGGTAGTAATTCTAGACCATCAATATCGCAAATACCAGGAACAATAATATCTTGAATTTCTAACTTGCTCCAAGGATTAGGATTGATGGCATTTTCCAATAGATAGCTCAGAGTACGTCTTTTCTTGCGTAATTTAGCAAATTCATGGGGCGAGACTAAGCTTAAAGTTGCACTAATTTGTGAGTCTAAATCCAAAACCAGTACCCGTTTGCCATGTCTTTTGGCTAAACAGGTAGCAAGATTAACGGTTAAAGTAGTTTTACCTACTCCACCTTTCATATTGACGGTGCTAATAATAGTTCCCATGTTTAAAATTCCTAACAGTCTTAGTTAACGTTAGTGTGCCAAAAGATATTATGGCAAAGATAAATCATAATTCTTCCTAAAGTTTTGGCTTTCTATTTATTCGTAACAAACAACTATTGCTTTAACTAGCCGATCACACTAGCCCAGAAGTATTACTCAATCAAAGTAAATATTAGATTTGGATAATTTGTTACTTTTCGCTTTCGATAGCTTCAGATTCAGGATAAAGAGGCTGACTGTCTAAAGGACCAAGACGGCTAGGTGGCCAAAAACGAACCGTAGCTCGCCCAATAACATGATCGAGGGGGACAAAACCCCAATAGTGAGAGTCATAGCTATTATTACGATTGTCTCCCAAGACTAGATATTGTCCTTCAGGAACTTGTATAGGACCATACTGATATTTGGGAGCATTGAGAATATATTTTTCGGTAAGCTCTTTACCATTAATCAAAACATTGCCACTTTTTACTTCGACGGTATCTCCTGGAATACCAATAACTCTTTTGATAAAAGCCTCGTTGTAGTTTTGTTCCTTAAGAGCATCTGTCGGCGAAAAAACTACTACATCACCTCTTTCTGGTTTACGAAAACGATAGCTAATTTTTTCGACAATGAGGCGGTCATCAATTTCTAGGGTTGGCAACATTGATTCGGATGGAATAAAACGAGCTTCGGCAACGCAAGCACGAATTCCAATTGCTAGTACCCCAGCAGAAACTAAGGTTTTTACTATTTCTACGATCGGATTTTCCTCTTTTTCGCTCACAAGCGTACTATCTCCAAATAAAAGTCAACAATCAAATTTTAAATTAATTAAATAGTTTTTTAGACCAGCTAAAATATACTCGAACAATTTGTCAGTCCTTCTAACAAGTTCTAGTGACTTGATCTTCATTGACCAGTAACTAGTTTCATCTAAGTATTTTTGCTTATGTAAATTTGAGAAAGTAGATTTTTAATTGTATACTTTTTTGAGATTGATCTACTACTGCCGACCAAATACTGGTTTCAAAATTGTAAATTTATTGATATATATTTTGAGCATCACTTGATTAAAACTACCTAATTAATAATGAGTATTATTCGTTCTCTGAATTCTTTTTCTTTGCCCGAGTTATTCAAATTAATTGAACATGACTCCAAATCGGGTCGTTTAATAGTAGAAACTCCTCTGAGTCATCAAAACAATCAAAGAGAAGGGATCTATTATTTGTGGTTCAAAGATGGCTACCTAATTGCAATTAGTAACTGTATTAATCAAAAGGGTCTAATCGATTTGATTGCCAAACGGAACTGGCTCAGTCCTTTAGTAGTGAGTAGATTGAGAAAACTCTGTCCTACTGGCGTACCTTTAGGTATTTACTTACGTAATATGAAGTTGCTAGATTCACAAAAGATTAGCTTGATTTTTCAGCTACAACTGCATCAAGTTTATCGACTATTTCAGCTTACTGAAGGGCGGTTTAGATTTGACGACTTTACTGAATTAGAAGACCGAATATTAACCATTCCTTGGTTGGAGATGACGGGACATCGTATCAAAACTAGCGAAGTTAGTATGTACGCTCTCAGACTAATTGAAAATTCTGAAAATTTTGTTGGTCAATTGCCATCTTTGAGCCAAGGGTTAAGAAGAATTGTCGCTCAATCCCATCTTAAGCTAATTACTGTTGAACGAAAATTATGGAATTTAGCAGATAGTAAAACTTCTTTACTAACTATCTCTAAAACAACAGAGTATTCTATTGCCCAAATTCAGACTACTGCTTTTCGTCTGATCACGGTGGGATTGGTAGATGTAGTTTTTATACCCAGCCAAGATTGGGAAAACGATCAATCTTCAAAAGTAATCTTAGAAAAAGAAACATCTTTATTAGGAACTCTTAGTGGTTTATTTAAGAAAAAAGCTTAGATAAAGTTTAATTCGCCGTTAGCTTCATTTTTTTATCAAGAAAGGGAACTATAACTATGAGACTATCATCTAGATTGGCATTTTTATTTCCTCAGGGTTTTTGAATACTAATTACTTATATATTTACTTCCTATGTCTTTGGCGATTAAAAACGGGCTTTTCAAACTGAATATTACAGACCATCATGCAATTTTGGGAGTATCGTTGGATGCTGAACCTCAAAAAATTCGCACCAGCTATTTAAAAATTGCCCAAAAGCTACATCCAGATAAATGTCGCTCCGATCTGAAAAAGATGAAAACAGCAGGTCAAATTTTATCTAAGTTGGTTAATCCTGCTTACGAGCAAATGTCTAGGAAGAGTAATTTTGCCGAACATCAATTGGTTTTGACCAAGATCGGTAAGCGTCTAGCAGAAAACAAAGACAAAATCAATGTCACTAGCGAAGCTGCTCAAGAGTTGCTAAAAGCTGGAGCAAGTAGTACAGAATTAGTTTATGGCAAGCTGCTTAAAAAACTGACAACAGACCAGTATAAATCTTTGTCACAAGTGACTCACAACATTGGTGTGATTAGCGAACTTAATCTGGTTTACTTGATGCTGAAAGGCGATCGCCTTGCGGATAGTCGCCCTGCTCATTCTGTTAATCAGCCCCCTGTCTCCAAAACTGCAGCTCAACCCAAAAAGACTGTCAACAAGCAGACAATCTCTCAAAGTAAGAGTACTATGACTCAAGCTAATGCTCCAGAGGAGGTTGAAGCCCAAGAGCCAACCATCGGAACAAGAGTTAATGCTTTTGTCGGACGCGCTCAAAAATATATTAGTAAAGGTGAATTCGATCTTGCAGTAACAGAATTACGGGATGCTCTAAGAATAGATCCTAATCATGGTGTAGCTCATGCTGTTATGGGTAAAGCTTACCTGCATAAAAAACAATTAACTATGGCAAAGGTACATATTAGCAAGGCTTGTAATGCAGATCCTCATAATCCAATTGTGATTGAAAGCAAAAAAACACTTGATAAGTTAAGTAAGCAGGCTGGTAAACCCGATCGCAAATCAAAACCCTCTAATTCTAAATCTAATAACAAGCCAGGAAATAGCGGTTTATTTAGTGGTTTTTTTGGAGCGAAAAAAAAGTAATAGATACCCAGAGCAGTTTTCAGGCTGTATCTGCTGTAGAGTGCATTCCAAGGTAAGATAACACAAGTAGATATTGCTGACTATGTTGCAGTGTTGAACCTGAATCCGTACCAAACCTGAAATGATTTATCAACCCCCTGCTGGAGCTAGAGATTTATTACCTTTAGAAGTAGAACAAAAACGTTGGATCAACGATCGCCTGCAACACCGATTTCATCAATTTGGCTATCAGCGTATTGTCACTTCGACTTTAGAATGGCTAGATACTCTTACTGCAGGTGGGGCAATTCAACCTTCTAAAGTAATTCAGCTACGCAACAATGGTGAAAATTCTTTGGGTTTACGTCCTGAATTGACGGCTTCTATTGCCCGCGCAGCGGTGACGAGAATGGCAGGGAACACTTACCCTCAGCGTCTTTGTTATCGTGCCAATGTGTTTCGCAATCCATCTGCTGCTCATCATGGTCGTCAGCTAGAATTTTATCAAGCAGGAGTAGAATTGCTGTTTGCAGGAGGGGTATTGGCAGACGCTGAGATAATTTTATTATTGGCAGATTGTTTGCGCGATTTGAGTATTCCTGACTGGTCGATTTTAATTGGGGAAGTGGGTTTGACGCGATCGCTTTTGGCAGTATTTCCCGAATCGATTCGTACACAAGTCCGTAATTGTATTGCTAACCTCGATCGCATTACTTTAGAGAGCTTAGATTTGAATGCAGATTTGAAAGCTTCTGCTTTGTTTTTATTCGATCTTCGGGGTAAACCAGAAGATGTCTTAGAGAAAATAGCTAGCTTAGATTTGGATCAAGACGCCAAGATAATAGTTAATAATCTTAAGTCTTTGATTGAATTACTCAATAGTAGCTCGGAGCAACCCATACCTTTGACTTTAGATCTGAGCTTGCTCCAAACTTTTGACTACTATACAGGTATTGTTTTAAAAGCAGTTAGTTTCCAAGATAGTGATTCTTATGTATTAGCAGAAGGAGGACGTTACGACCAACTTTTAGGGCTATACGATCCTCAAGGTAAATCATCCCCTGGCATTGGTTTTTCTATGTCTATTGAAGACCTTCATTCTTGTTTACTATCTACCTCTAAATTACCCCATACCGCCCCTAAAACTGATTGCTTGGTAATTCCTACTACTACAGAAGTAGAAGCGATTGCGCTTAAATATGCTCGTAAGTTAAGAAATGAAGATAATGGTGTCAGAATTGAAATTGATTTAGGAGAGCGATCGCCAATAGCAATTAAACAATATGCTAAAAGCTGTCGAATTGAGAAGTTAGTTTGGATTGAGGCTGACGGTAATCCTCAAGTTGAAATTTTAGATTAAATATTTTAATTAAATATTTTATTTATTTAATCAATAGCCAAAAAAATATCGGTCGCTAATGACCGATTAATATTAATTGTTAATTAAGGGCAATATAAAAAATAATTCATAATGACTTTAAACTGTCATAATATCCTTTTCTTTTATAGCTAGTAGTTCTTCAACCTTTTGGTTATAACTATCAGTAATATTTTGAATCTCATCTTGCGTATCTCTCGATTCATCCTCAGAAATATCGCTGTTTTTTTCTTGTTTGCGTATTTCTTCGATCGCATCGCGACGAATATTACGAATTCCTACTTTACCTTCTTCGGCTAGTTTCCCAGCAGTTTTCACCAACTCTTTACGACGTTCCTTAGTCAGAGGAGGAATATTTAATCTAATAATATCCCCATCGTTGTTGGGAGTCAGACCAATATCAGACATAGATATCGCCTTTTCAATCTGACCCATACTACCCTTATCATAAGGCTGAATCATGATTGTGGTGGCATCGGGAGTACTCAAATTTGCCAAAGACTTTAGCGGAGTCTCCGAACCATAATAATCGACCATTACACGATCTAATAGAGAAGTACTTGCTCTCCCTGTACGAATAGTGTTAAAAGACCTTTGAGTCGCCTCAATTGTCTTTTGCATACGTTCTTTAACTTCAGATAACTTCACAGTTTCCTCCTACAATAGTGCCTACTGTTTCCCCTTTGGTAGCGCGCATAATATTACCGCCAACAGAAAGATCGAAGACTAATATAGGAATATCATTTTCTTTGCATAAAGCGATCGCTGTACTATCCATGACTCGTAATTCATTGGTCAAGACATGACTATAAGTTAAACTTTGATAGCGGTGAGCTTCGGGGTTTTCTTGGGGATCGCAATCGTAAATTCCATCTACTTTAGTAGCTTTAAAAATGATTTCCGCATCAATTTCAGCAGCCCGCAAGGCAGCCGTAGTATCAGTAGTAAAAAAGGGATTTCCCGAACCAGCACCAAAAATAACCACCCGTCCTTTTTCTAAATGACGGATTGCACGACGGCGAATATAAGGTTCTGCTACTTCTTGCATAGATATCGCTGTTTGTAAACGATTAGAAATTCCAATTCGTTCTAAAGCATCTTGCAAAGTCATCGCATTCATGACTGTAGCAATCATGCCAATATAATCAGCAGTAGCTCGATCCATACCTGCAGCAGAGGCTTTCATACCACGAAATATATTGCCCCCACCGACTACAATTGCTACCTGTACTCCGCTTTTGACAACATCAGCTACTTCTTGAGCAATTTCGGCGACTACAGCAGGATCGATGCCATAGCCTAAATTACCCATTAATGCTTCGCCACTTAACTTTAATAAAACCCTCTGGTAACTCATTCCTAGAAAAGTAAACCTCGATCTTTCTTGTTATTTATCTCCCCATAACATAGCAGCTTTCTGCCCGTTGTCATTAATAAAAGCTTTAATTGATCGAGAATTTAAAGAACAAAACAACTCAATTTTACAGGTTATAACAGCGTTTATTTGGGTCGCCATTTTATTTGCTCGCCAACTGGTTCAATATAATCTCTGGCGACTTTTTCGTCATTGAGTACTGCAGTAATACTGTCACGGAGATAATGACTCTTAACTTGATCTGCAGATTCAGCACAATCGTCTATGCTGCCCTGATAGCGAATTACAGCATCACTATCTAATAAATAAACAGTAGGAATGACTTTAGTTTTAAAGGCTCTAGCTACATCTTGAGTAGGATCGCGCAAATAAGGAAAATTTAGTTTTTTCTCCTGAGCGTATTTTTTCATGGTCTCCATACTATCGGCAATTCCCTCGGCACGATGGTTAGAATCTATGCCCATAACGGTAAATCCCTGAGAGCCGAAATCAGTTTGAATTTGTTTAAGGCGCTCAACATAACAATCTACATCTTGACTAAAATTGCCTATAAAAACTACGGCGATCGCTTGATACTTTTTACGGTAGCTACCTAAATGATAAACTTCCTGGTCGATACCAGGAATCTCAAAATCAGGTGCATAGTTGCCGATTGTGTTCATAAATACTGCTTCCTTATAAAAAGTCTTTCGTTATCTGCAAACACCCAATTTTATCAATTTTATTCGGGATTTGAATTTAAGCAAGATTTATTCAATAAACCCAGTTTAATTGAGAGTTTTCTTTAATAAAAATCTAAATTTTCAAGTTTAAAATTTATGCATAAAATGCCTAATATTTATGAAATTACTTAAAGTACGACTAAATAAATTCAAGATTTCTGTATTGAAAAGTTGAGCAGATTGAGTTAACAGTCAGGGTAAATATTCGACTACTTTTTGAAGTAATTCATCAGCATCTACTGTCTTTTTAAGAAAATCCGATGAACCAACCATTTTTGCTCGAATGCGATCTACAATACCGCTATTACTCGTCAAAAAGATAATTGGGGTATCAGCAAATTCTGGATACTGGCGCAGTTGGGCGCAAAGATCGTAACCGCTAACACTAGGCATTACTACATCTAAAAATATTAGATCTGGTTTACGAGCAACCAATGTAGACACTGCTTTGGCAGGATCGTTAACTGCTAAAAAACGATATCCAGCGATTATAATAATCTGTTCCATCATCTGCGAAATCATCAGACTGTCATCGACACAAGCAATTAGAGGACGGTCTTGATTATTAAAATTATCTTGATCGTAAGTCAGCAGTTCTAATAAATCGGGAATTTCAACTAAGCCAAAAATTCCCGACTGAATATAGGGTAATAAAGAACAAAGTACCTGGAGAGTAGAAGTTTTTAGCTGTACTGATAAGTCTCTCAAAGTTCTATTGCCATTTAACAGCTTGCAAAGACTTTGATAAGCTGAAATAGAAGTTTTTTCCTGTAGTTCTTGAGGTTGTAGGATTACGGGCGCTAGGTCAGGAGATCTGTCTGCTACTCCTGCATCTTGCCAATTCTGCCATACTTGCTGACTCAATTTAATTGGTTCTTCAGGCTTAATCGGTTCAAGATTAGGTGGAATTATCTTATTTTGATCGAGGCGACAAATTACTTGCCTAGCTTGAGTTAAATTGAAAAAAATTTCTGACAAGATAAACAAAACAGCGTTTTTTCCTTGCTGAGGAGTAATTACCTGCTGTTCTACCCAATGAGATAGCTGTTCGTATTCCCAAATATTATCGTTGAGATCGGCATCTCTCTCAGTCAATTCTTCTTGTAAGTTGGCTAGTTGAAAGGGTATTTGAGGTAAATTAGTGATCAAGTTTCTTTGCCAACGACGAATAGGATGAGTTCCTCCCGTGGCATAAACCAACTCACCTGAATAAAGATATATATTCCATTCTTGTTCCTTCAAAGGATCGCTCAAAACTAACTTACCGCTAATTTTCGATTCTTGTAATGAAGTAAATAGTTTTAGCTGTTTGGAAGCTGTAAATTCTCTGATAATTAAATTGTCAGAAGTTTTGTTGGCATTCATTAGTTTATGCCCCTTGACTGCAGAAGATTAATAATTTGCGCGTTGGCTTGGGGAAACTGATATTGATCCATTTGGGATGGTTCTACCCAGCGAATTTCGTCACATTCAATTGGTGTTGGTTTGCCACTTATATATTCGCAATCGTGGACATGGAGGGTCACTTTAAAAGTTTCATAGTTGTGGGTAATGGTTGTCAAGCGATCGCCTACTGATATAGCTAAGTCTAATTCTTCTTTGATTTCTCTGGCGATACATTCTGCTATGCTTTCTCCTGGCTCAATTTTTCCGCCAGGAAACTCCCAAAGTCCGCCCATTTCTCCCCCTGTTTTTCTACGATCTATTAGTATTTTTCCTGATTGATTAGTAATTACTGCTACTCCAATTTGTTTGTGCAGTAAAGAAGAAGATTTTTCCGACATAAAAGCAATTTTATAAAAGATGTAATGAAAATGTAATTATTTTTTTTTAATTAGAAAACTAAAATATATTTTACTGCCAAAGCAAAGCAACCCTTATATTATGTTGATAAAGGTTGCTTAATAGTAGTAATTTAATTTACAGTTTAGATTTTTAACTGTCGATATGAGTAGATAACAAAGATTCGGTTAAGGTCATTCTTTGCTCTGCATTACGCAAAAAGTATCCACTCATCATCGCCGAGGCTAATAAACGACCAAGACTTTCGCGACTAGTGGTTATACTCACATCAAAGTTTTCTGAAGGTATGTTTCCTAGTAATCCACTAACATTGTGTTCGATAATCTGAAAAACTTCTTGGGATTTTGGTTGGGAGAGTTGAGTTACTGTGTCTGGACTTAAAGACTGGACATATTGCCACAGATCATTAATTTCTTCGTTTTGCTTAAAAGTATTCTGCGGGCTACTTTCGCTTTTCACTCTTTTACCCCCTAATATACAGGATTATAAAAATTGTCTACATTAGTTACGCATTAGTCACAAAAAACACGATTACCCTACGGGTATGCTTGGCGATCGCAACTAATATCTATACCTAATTTAACCATTTTGTTTTTGTATATGTAACCGTAGAACCGAACTACCTCTTATAGAGTTTCCCGATCTCTTATCGAGCTCAAGATCTATGACTAGCTAGCTAAATACTCGCGAATCGCTGTTTTGCGCTTCCGTAATTTAGATAGTGCTTCTCTTTCTATTTGTCTGACTCGTTCTCGGCTAATACTCAGGCATTCGCCGATTTTAGCTAGAGTCATCGGTTTACCATCGCGCAAGCCAAACCGCAAAGATATTACCTCTTTTTGTTGAGGAGTTAAATCTGCCATCAGTTTTTCAAGATCTCTTTTTAAAGAAGATGAAGTGGCATAGTCTTCAGGAGACTGTCCTGTGTCTTCTAGCATATCCCCTAGTTCGGTGTCGTTGTTGTCACCAACTCTGACATCTAAAGAGATCGGCTGGCGAGATTTTTCTAGGTAGTCTCTTACTTGCTTAGTAGTCAGATCTAGTTCAAGAGCTAGTTCGGCAATGGTTGCTGTTCTACCTTTTTGTTGAGCTAGCTGTCTTTGGGCTTTCTTGATTTTGTTCAGCTTTTCGGTAATGTGAATGGGCAACCGAATTGTACGACCTTTTTCGGCGATCGCTCTAGTGATTGCCTGACGAATCCACCAATAAGCATAAGTACTAAAGCGATATCCTTTGGTCGGATCAAACTTCTCTACTCCCCGCTGCATTCCAATGGTGCCTTCCTGAATCAAATCCAAAAGATCTAAATTGCGTTTCAGGTATTTTTTGGCTACCGATACTACCAAACGCAGGTTCGCTTCCACCATTTTGCGCTTGGCACAATCCCCTGCTTCCATTGCCGTCAGAATTTCCTCAGGAGTAGTTTTAGCTTCTTTGGCCCACTGCTCTAAAGTTGGTTCTAACTCTAGCTTTTCTGCTAGGTCAGTTTTTATTTTATTTAATGCGATCGCCTTTTGAACTCTTTTGGAATAAAGAATTTCTTCCTCATGGGTTAGTAGAGGAACGCGACCTATTTCTTTTAGATAGCTTCTAACTAAGTCGTTAGATTTTTGTGCTGTTTTCATGACGCGATTTACTTACTTAAAAATTTTAGTGGGTGTAAGAATGAAATTCCTTGGGCTTGGGTTATTGGAAAATCTCGACGCTAGATCGAAATGTTTAGTTATTTTAAAATTATGAGAAATAAAATAATCTAAATCAGCTACGTTCGCTACTTTCTAGCACCGAATACCCAAAATTTATTTTTTTGATTCTTATTTAACTTGTATACCCGATTGTCTTCTCTTGTGTTACTCAATTAAATTCTGCTTTCTGCCTCTTGTATCCAAGATACACGATTTTTATTAACTTTTGTAACTTTTATTAGAACTAGCTTACTTACGATCAAACTAGTTTATGGACTATACAGTACTCTAGTTCTACTTTAAACTCAAGTATTTAGATATATCTATGAAGAACCAGTAAAACATCGATGAATCAAAACCAGGTGCTTATTTACAAGTTAGTTGCTAACCCACAAAAAGTTATAAAACTATAGATTTATCTCGGAATTTAACAATATTTATGGCTGAGTCGCTTCGATTATTGTCTTGCATAAACAGGGCTTAGGTTGATCAGCCGAGGGCGGTTAGCGATAGACATTAGTAGTCGTGTTGTAGATTCAAAAACCAGAAGAAATATCAGTACTTTCCAACCATCTGAGTAATCTAGAAATGTCAAACTCAGTTATTTAACAACTACCAAATTGATCGTTGTTAGATATAGTTATATTTGAAATATTACTATAGGAGCTAAGCATTCAAAGCTGTAAAAATAATTAAATGTATGCCAAAAGAACTACTATAGGAGCTAATGACCATGACAAATACACCCAAAATTGCTACCTTTGGTTCCTGGAAATCTCCCATAACCTCAGATTTGATAGTTTCTAAAACCATTGGACTTGGAAGTATCATCATTGATGGCAATAATATATATTGGTTGGAAAAACGACCCCAAGAAAAAGGTCGTAGCCTAATAGTGGGTTATTTTGGCGATAAACCCAAGGTTGCAGTATCGCCACGCAACATCAAAAATATTACTCCTGCGCCTTTGAGTGTCAGAAGTAAAATTCATGAATATGGTGGAGGGGCGTATACAGTAGTGGCAGACACCATCTACTTTTCCAATTATGCAGACGGTCGAATTTACCAACAAGTTTTAAACCAATCTCCTCAACCACTTACTAACAAACTACATCAACGCTATGGAGATATTATTGTAGATGTTTATAGAAACCGTTTAATTTGTGTCTGTGAAGATCGTCCGTCTCCAGAAAAAGAGGCAAAAAATAGCATAATTAGTATTGATGTAATCACTGGAAAGATTAGCACCTTAGTTGAAGGGGCTGACTTTTATTCTTCACCACGTTTGAGTCCCGATGGCAAACAGTTAGCTTGGTTGAGTTGGAATCATCCTCATATGCCTTGGGATAGTACTTATCTCTGGTTAGGAAACATTAATAATGATGGCACAATAGACCGACCTGAATTGATTGTAGGGGGAGAAGAAGAGTCGATCTGTGAACCAAAATGGAATGATGATGGTCAACTATACTTCGCTAGCGATCGCACTGACTGGTGGAACTTATATCGACGCAACAACAAAGGTGAGATTGAAATTTTACATGAGATGGCATCCGAGTTTGCCTATCCTCATTGGGTATTTGGGTTATCAACCTATGCCATGAAAGGCGATCGCCTAATATGTGCCTATTCCAATAATGGCAGTTGGCATCTAGGAGAGATCGATCTTAAAACTAAAAAGTTTCAAGAAATCAATAGCAGATATACCAATATTGCTGACGTGCAAATAACCAATGATGGTTGTGCGGTATTTGTAGCGGGAACCCCAACTGAAACCACGGCAATCGTCAAACTAGATTTAAAGGCGGGAAAAGAACAAATCTTAAAACGGACGGGAGACTTGATCATCGATTCTGGTTATCTTTCCTTACCCGAAGCGATCGCTTTTCCTACGGCAAATAATTTAACCGCCCACGCTTGGTACTATCCCCCTACCAATCAAGACTATCAAGCACCGCCCCAAGAATTACCACCTTTAATTGTCAAAAGTCATGGTGGTCCTACTGCTGCTGCTTCAGTAGATCTTAACCTCCGCATTCAGTATTGGACTAGTAGGGGTTTTGGCTATTTAGACGTTAATTATGGCGGCAGTATTGGTTATGGACGGCAATATCGCCAAAGGCTAGACGGTAAATGGGGCATCGTCGATGTAGATGATTGTGTAAATGGAGCAAAATACTTGGTAGATCGCGGTCGAGTAGATGGCGATCGCTTGGTGATTACGGGTAGTAGTGCCGGAGGCTATACTACTTTGGCTGCTTTGACCTTCCGCAATATTTTTAAGGCTGGGGCGAGTTACTACGGCATTAGCGATTTAGAAATACTAGCCAAAGACACCCATAAATTTGAATCTCGCTATTTAGATCGTTTAATTGGTAAATATCCTGAAGATCTGGCAATTTATAAAGAGCGATCGCCCATTTATTATCCAGAAAAACTAAATTGTCCCGTGATCTTTTTTCAGGGATTAAAAGATCAGGTTGTTCCGCCCAATCAAGCAGAGATGATGTTTAATGCCATTAAAGCGAAAGGTTTGCCTGTAGCCTATGTCACGTTTGAACAAGAAGCTCACGGATTTAGGATATCGGAAAATATTAAAAAAGCGATCGATAGTGAATTTTACTTCTATGCTCAAATTTTCGGCTTTCAACCAGCAGAATCAATTGAACCAGTGGAAATTATTAATTTGTCACCCAAGGGATCTTGAGCTTAAAGACATGCTTCTAAAGTTGCCACTACAGATTTAGCTAAAGAGTCCAAATCATAACCCCCTTCTAAACCAAACAGGGGGTATTTAGTAATCTGCAAAACGTATTTAGTTAGAACACCATAGTCTTGAGGCTGTAAAGACATACCAGCAAGGGGATCGTTATGATTGGCATCGTAACCCGCACTAACTATCAAAATATCTGGGGAGAATTTTTCAAAGAAAGGTATTACTTCCCGTTCAAAAACCGATTGATAGTCAGCAATTAAGCTTCCAGGGGACATAGGTAAATTGAGAATGTTTTGGTGTTGACCGCGATCGCTTGAGTCCCTCCCTGTACCTGGATAACAAGGATGCTGGTGGAGAGAACAATAAGCAATCTGGGGATTATCTAGGGCGATCGCTTCCGTGCCGTTACCATGATGGACATCCCAGTCTAGAATGCCAACTCGATTAATTTCGGGTTTGGTCAAAACATATTCTGCTGCGATCGCCGCATTAGAAAACAAACAAAATCCCATCGGGGTATCCCTTGTCGCATGGTGTCCTGGGGGACGAGCTAAAATGAAAGCTGGTCTTTGGTTTTTTAAGATTCGATCTATGCCATCAAGCCAGCCACTAACTGCAAGTAAGGCTACTTGGTAACTTCTGGTAGAAACAGGTGTATCACCATCTAACCGCCCTCCGCCCTGGTTGGAAACTCGTTTGATCCGATTGATGTATTCTGGGGTATGTACTTGTCGGATCGCTGATAATACATCCCTGGTAGTGGTGGGTGTGGGTAAATGCCACGTCAGGCGATCGCTCCATGGTACTGACTTTAAAACTTGGGCGATCGCTGTTAGTCGCGCAGCGGTTTCTGGATGACCATAACCCGTATCATGTTCAAGAAATTCTGGGGAATAGATAATATTGATCATTTATCAGTTGTTTTTTATTAACGTTCATCTGTGGACTATTTCTCCTCTTCTATTGCTCGTAAGGCAGCTTTGATCAATTGAAAATAAGGTGCTTGAGTCACATTAACTTCTTTAGCCTCATTTCTTGACTTGCCCAATAAACCAATGCGATCGCCTTGAGAGACTGCTAAAACATTACCTTTGTCATTTCTAATCCGAAGTTCTTTGATGGTTTTACTGCATACATAAGGTCTACCGCTATGGGTAAAGACTGCTGTTTGGACATTTTTACTAACCACTGTTTGAGGCAAATAAGCAATCTGGTTACTAGGCTGTATTGTAGATAATCTTACTCCCACTAACTCCAATTCAATACTGGTGTTACCCTGCCAGTGATTTTCTTGCAGCTTATAGGCAATATCTACATATTCTGGCAAAGGACAATATTCTCCCCATCGCCAGGCAAGAGCTTTAATTTGTGTGTTGGATTCAGTTGCTTGGAGAGTCAGTTTTAAATGGGCTTTAGTTTTACCGATCGCTCTTTGTTCGACGATTCTGACGTTTGGCGTCCAAAATACAGGAGGACTATTACCAATTCCCCAAGGCTGTAAACCTTCTAGCTGCTGGTACAATTCAAAATTAATGTGAGTCAAATCAGCTTGAGCATCTATTTTTACTAGAGGTTTGAGATGTTCTACTGCCAAACATTTATAGGCAAACTCGCTCAATCTTTGCTCGACTGCTTCTAGGTTACTAGCCAAAAAGCTAAAGCCACCTGCTGCACGATGTCCGCCATATTTACCTAAAAGATCCTCACAATAATTTAGAGCATCAAAGACGTTAAATTCATCAATACTTCTGGCAGAGCCGCGAATCATTTGTGGGGTAGGATTTTTATGTTCTTCTGCTTCGTCTGATTCATAAGTTCCAATAAAGACAGGTACACCATAACGTTCTACCAAACGAGATGCCACAATCCCAATTACACCATGATGCCAACCTGCAGACACGACAACTAAAACTCGGCTTTCTTTCCAGGGAATCGGTGTAGATTCCACCAAGGCGATCGCTTCTTGTTCGATTTGTTCGCATAGTTGGCGACGCTCTTGATTGGTTTGCTCGCACTGCATTGCTCTTTCTAGGGCGACGCTAGAGTCATCGGTGGTCAAAAGTTCGATCACCATTTGCGGATCGCCAATCCGCCCCACTGCATTAATTCTAGGACCAAGACGAAAACCAATATCATCGGGTTTTAATTGTTTCTGGGTTTCATCAATACCCGCTACCTGCATTAACGCCTGAATACCTTCTAGTTGAGAGTTGGGCAAGGCTCGCAAGCCTCGCTTGAGCCAGCGACGATTTACCCCTACCAACGGGGCTAAATCGGCAATTGTGCCCAGGGTGAATAGCTCTAAAATGATGTTGGTCAAACCCTTCAATTTTCCTAGACTTTGAGAGGTGGCGATCGCCAGTACATAAGCTACTCCTACCCCTGCTAATCCTTTATAGGGAGAGGTATCGGCTAACAATTTGGGATTAAGAATGGCGTCGGCGGGAGGAAGTTTTTTGGGTAAATCGTGATGGTCAGTAATGATCACGCTCAAGCCCAATTCTACTGCTCTGGCGATCGGCTCGTAGGCAGAAATACCATTATCTACTGTGAGAATTAAACCTACGCCATTTTCAGCAAATTCCTCAACAATTCGCTTATTGATACCATAGCCATCTTTCATCCGACTAGGAATTGCATAGTTTACCTTTGCTCCCAAATGCTTTAAGGCTCTCAGTAGTAGAGCAGTGCTAGTCATGCCATCGGCATCATAATCTCCACAGATAGCAATTTCTTCATCATCAGCGATCGCATTTTTAATCAGTTTGACACTTTTCTCTAAGTCAGCAAATTCTGCTACTGGTGATGGTAAATTCTGTGTTTCTGGCTCAATATAGATATGGGCAGCCTGGGGTGTAGCAATATCTCGGTTAATAATGACTTGAGCGACCAAAGGCAACAAACCAGTAGAGTTGCTTAATTCTAACGATCTCTCTGCTTGAGGTGTGGCAATTTGCCATCTTTGAATTGGGAAAGGTTTGTCACTAAGCATTTAGCATTTAGCATTTAAGATTCAGTCCTTATGTTCTCCTATATTTGAGCAAGCTAACCAGCATTTAAGATTTAGCTTAGATCTCTGATGTTACGCACTAATCGATTGGCGAGGATTGGGAAAAGGGAAAAGGGAAAATTATTGTATTTTCATAGCCCATTGAAACTACTAGCTTTTCGTTATTTTGCGTAACGTTAGTTAGATATTTAGCGTGTATTGATCCTCACTAAAACGTAGAGCCATTCCAGCCCCACATATAGCCTTTGGCATCCGCAAATTCGATATAAATTCTGTTGGTATCTATATTTAGTTTTTCAGCGATCTGATTACAGAAATCTTGGCTCATGGCTTGAGTTTGTGCCGAACTCATACTACCCACACTTTTGATCTCTACGTAGCAAACAGGATCAAATGTTCCGCCAAAAGTCATGGGAACATCAGACTCAAAGGCAGTCATTACATAAGACTCTGGTTTGTTTAAATGTTGGGCAAGACTAGCAGAAAGATTAGTGAGTAGACTTTGTACCGCAGTTGATTCGGGTTGAGCAGCAGAAGACTGAATTTTAATTAAAGGCATAATTAAAGCGCGATCGCGATTGCGTTTTCTCTATTGAGTATATTTGAGATAGGTATCATTGATATTGTTAATCATGTAGTCTCTTTACATTTATTTTATAAATCCGTAAAATTACTTAGTATACTCTTTACTAATTAAGCGTTGCTAAATAAATGACAGTTATCCTTCAAGGCATTCTGTGGGTAGTTTTTGGCACGATTATTTATCGAGAACAGATTGTTAGTCGGAACTTACCCCGATTGTTGGGTCGTACTCTTTATTGGTTAGGAGTTCCCCTACAAATATTTGTCCTAGCCCGTAAATCCAATTTTGATAGCATCGCTTGGTTGCCTCCTTTGATGACCGTAGTGATGTTATTGGTGGGTTTGGCAACCGCATTGTTTGTAGTACAGATTCTCAAACAATTGGTTTTCGCCGTCGTTTCCAAATTAACTCCACAAAACGAGCTAGAAGGTTTGTTATTATCGTTTGGTTTACTTGCGCCTCGACCTACTGTCAAAATAATCAACAAAATATCACCACAAAGCGATCGCAGTACGGGTAGCTTTGTTCTAGCTTCTATTTTGGGCAATACAGGATTTATTGGTCTAGTTTTGATTCCACCCTTGGTAGATAGTAATTATTGGGGGTGGATTGTTCTTTATGGAGTCGCTCATAATGTTCTCGGCAGCTATGGCTTGGGAGTACTGCTGGCAGACTATTATGGTCGTTTTGAGAATAGAGGTAGTAGTTGGAATCAGTTGCAAAAGCTCCTCTTTTTACCTTCTCTGTGGGCATTTGCTTATGGTTACTTGAGCAACGATCTTGCTTTACCCACTTGGATCGAAAACATTATTACTCAAGGAGTATTGTTTGTTGTTCCTGGTGCATTTATTTTGATTGGAATGCAGTTGAGTAGGTTTGGGCAGTGGCAAAATCTTAGTGTAGGAGCAATTCCAACTATACTTAAAATGCTGGTTCTTCCTGGAATAGCAGGCTTTTTATTGACCTGCTTTGGTCTTGAAGGAGATGCTCGCTTGGTATTAGTGTTAATGTCTGGTATGCCTACTGCATTTGCCAGTATTATCTTGGTTGAAGAATACGACCTAGATCGGCAAATAGCAGCAAGCAGTGTTTTATTAAGTACTATAGCTTTACCAATAATGATTTTTATTTGGTTGGCAATTTTTTAGATTTTTTCGTTAACCGTCAAAGATTTAATTGAAAGGTACAAAATCATATCCTGTTCCTGAAGACTTCCCTGCTTGTACCTGTACTAAGGTAGCACCGATCTGGCGATCGCCAGATGGTTGAAAGTTGATCTTTCCTAAAGCTCCAGGAACATTGAAACCAGGATTAATCAAAACCTGCTGTAACTCCTCTCGATCTTCTGCCGAACTAATAGCAGTTAAGAGGGTTTTAGTCGCATCATAGGCTGTAGCTGTGCGCCAGTTTCCTTCCATACCCCATAATTTTTGAGCATTAGTATTATATTGAGAGCCGCTGGTAGCATTGGGATGCCAGGCTGTAGGTAGAACTATGCCTTTAATGTCTGATTGACCAATTTTGAGAGTTTCGTAAGTATACATCGAATGGTTCCCCAACATCACTAAGCGATTTTGATTAGCTCTAGCTACTTCTAAAGCTTGATTAATTTTATTTACAGAGGGAATCAAAAGTAATGCTTCTGCGCCATTGGCGATCGCCTTGGAAGGAATTACATCGGGATTAAAATCATCACTGGCAAAGTCACACTCAGCAGAAATAATTGCTCCTCCCAACTCAAATAGAGCTAGGGAATACTCTTGCTTGAAAGAGGTGCTAGCAGGAGAGCTAGAGTCAGCGCACAAAGCGATTCGGTGACGATGAATAGTCGTAACTGTATATTCTGCTAAGGTTTCTGCTAAAACTCTAGTACTAGGAGTAGTTCTAAAAATATAATTACCAGCCTGAGATAGTTCTCTAGCAACGCTGGTAGGAGAAACCATGACTAACTTTCCTTGTTGATAAATTGGTGCTGCTGCGATGGAAGAACTACTGGAATTATGTCCTACTATTCCCATGATTTCGGACTCAGCTACAAAATTAGCAGCAATTTGTTTGGCAACTTCTGGATCGTTATCGTCATTGGCAATTTGAACTTGAACCAAAGTTTTGATTCCTTCTTGCTCAATTCCACCTTGTTTGTTAATTTCATTTTGCGCCTGAGCTACGCCTCTAAGTATTTCTTTAGATACGTCGAGGCTACCACCAATAGGAACACTCACTCCAATAGAGAGGGGTTTGGTTTTGATTGCTGCTAAAGAATTATTTAAATATATTAACGCTTCTGGATCGTTAGGATTGCTTTCTAGAGAGTTAGCAAACTTAATCTGGGCTTCTGGAAAATTGGCTTGAGCAAAGTTTTGCACTCCTAGCTGCTTATCAGGATTGTTATCTGCACCAATGAGTATTTGTTCCCCCAAACTTAGTCTTTGGGCGGGCGGAATATCTCTAGATAATTCTAGTTTTTTTTCTTGAGCTTGCTTTTCTTTTAGTTGCTTAAACTTATCTCCAGTAACTTTAGAGGTTTCTTTTTGTCTGTCAATCGACCAAATAGTCAACAAAATAATGGTAAGAATACCAAAAACAAATATTTTCCTGCTTTTTTGGTAGTTTTGTTTTTGAGTCATATAATTTTCGCTGTTACTGGAATTAAGTTGTTTCTTAGTTAGAAAATCTGCCACAGCATTAAGTTAAGTAAATATATAAGTGCTATTACTGAGCATAATTTTACCTATTTTATTTCCTCTTGCTAGTAGTCAAAAATAATTTTATGGGAAAACAGCAGATTTTCTCGGCAACCATGGGTTTCCTTTATTTGAGCTTTAGCTATTCGTCTGAATCACTATATATTACTAAAAGTTATTGATTACTAATCATATTTTTGAACTTTATACTTGGCATTCTAACAACGCTTTCTAAATACAAATATATTGTTTGGATCTAAGTTTTTATTACTTGAAAATTGTTTATTTAATTAATAATTAAATCGATTATTTTATTTGAATTAAATATCTATTAGAAATATTTGGTTGACAAAATACAAGTATACTAATATTAGTATTTTTAATGTATTTAGTTTATAACTTAGATTAATAGCTCATAATGGTAGGTATGATACGAAAGACTTTGGCGTGATTAAAACTTATAATCGCTGTAGGAGCTTTAAAAAAAAATTTTATGAATAACGAATATTTTGCTATGGTATACCATCAGATATGGACTAAAAAAACAAAAGTTAAAGATACCAGAAAGATACATTATTCAAGAATACATATTTTAAATATAATTTTGAATAGTATTTATAATTATTGTATACTTTGTCTTAAAAATAATATTTAAGCAACATTTACTATCGGTATATTAAATGATAATAAAAGTCAACTTTGGTTCGGCTACAGTTTCAGCACCAGAAGGATATATTCAAGATATTGGTGGCGAATATAGCGATGGGCGTGGTTATGGTTGGATAACTCAAGATAGTGTTGGCAATGATAATCCAACCCCAATCAACATTAGCCCGAATACTCGCGATCGCAATAGCATCCAAGAAGATACATTTGATTCTTTGATTCATCTACAATACGCAGATACTTTTGATAATCAAAACTCAATTACAACTCCTGCTGCTTGGGAATATGAGCTAGCGAATGGTCAATATACAGTGGCAGTTAGCGTTGGCGATCCTGAATTTACCGATAGCAATCATGTAATTAATATTGAGGGTAATTCAGTAATTTCCAATTTTGTGCCGACTCAAAACCAATTATTTACTACCAGAACTATTAATGTTGATGTTACAGATGGCAAACTTACAGTTGATGCCATTGGTGGTGAAAATACTAAGCTAAACTTTATTGAAATTGCGACTGCTGATGGTTCAGAAATTAGCGATACTCCTGTAAACGTGACCCCGATTGAAATTCCTGACAATGCTCCAATTCCCACTGAGGGTGGCGGAATTGTTGAGACGGTGGAGCCAAATGAGGGTGCTATTAACGTCAACTTCGGTGTTGCAGCAGTAGATTCTCCCGCTGGATTTATTCAAGATGTAGGTTCAGCATACAATAGCGATCGCGGTTATGGTTGGGTTACTCAAGACAGTGCGGGAAGCGAAAATCCTGCACCAATAGATGTCTTTGCCAACGGACGAGATCGCAACACCGCTTTTAATGATGGACAAGGAAACTTTTTCCAAGAGCCTGTTAGAGATTCTTTGATTCATTTACAATATCCTACAGATTTGGAAAATTCTGCTAATTCAGTAACTACCCCTGTTGCTTGGGAATACGATCTGGCAAATGGTCAATATGAAGTAACTGTGGGAGTAGGCGATCCTGACTTTTTTGATAGCAATCATGTAATTAATGTCGAAGGACAATCGATTATCTCTGGTTTTACACCTACTGGTTTAGAAACAAACGGTTTTCTACCTTTGGGAGCGGAAGCTTTCTCCACTGGTACGGCTACTGTAGAAGTTAATGATGGCAGACTTACACTCGATGCGATTGGCGGTGAAAATACCAAAATTAACTATATTAGTATCGTTCCTGTAGAGGACATCTAACATATCTAACTTATTTGGGTAGATTTCGATTGTGAAGCAAAACTAATTTTAAGGGCGTAAGTGTAGATTAAATTCTTGCTTGCGCCCTTAAAATTTTAGAATAGGAGTAACTAACTATGTCCTAAAAAATAAATAATTGATTTCGTGAAACATCATCAAACTGCTTTGAAAATCAAAACCACGGGTAAATCTCTACACAAAATTACCAAAGAGATCGAACGAGCGGTAGCAAAATCTGCAGTAATGACTGGGTTGTGTACCGTGTTTGTGCGACATACTTCCGCATCTTTACTAATTCAGGAAAATGCCGATCCTGATGTATTAGTAGATCTAGAGAACTTTTTTACTAAGTTAGTGCCAGAAGATCCTCATCGCTATGTTCATAGTACAGAAGGCTTAGATGATATGCCTGCTCATATTCGCTCTGCTCTAACCCATACCTCAGAGCATATTCCTATTTCTGGTGGTAGGTTAGTTTTGGGTACTTGGCAAGGAGTATATCTTTGGGAACATCGTCAACGCAGCCATCAAAGAGAAGTAATTGTTCATGTGAGTGGAGAAGCGGCTTAAGGACTTCTGGTACATTATCGTCAGCAAAAAAACTAGAGGATGAAAAAGTATTATCGAACAAAATTGTATTCTAAAGCATAGGTAATTAATTCAATACGGTTATTGGTATCAGATTTACGCAATAGACTACTGACGTATTTTTCAATAGTGCGGTGAGATAGATGAAGTTGTTGACCAATTTCAATATTGGAATGACCCTTCATCAATAACTGTAAAACTTCTTGCTCTCTTGAGGTCAAATCCAATTCTGCTGGTAGTGCAGAATCTTGGAGATTACTTAAGGATTGATGATGTATTTGAGGTAAACCCAGATTTGGTTCGCTTTCTTCATAATGACTCCGATGAGAAAAGTTTAATTCAGAATGAACAATTTGCGATCGCTCTAATAAATTGCGAATAATGGCAATTAATTCATCGATTTCAAAGGGTTTGGGTAAGTAAATATCGCATCCTACTTGATAACCGCGAATACGCTCATTCGTATCCGCACATTCAGTCAACAAGATAACTGGCAACAAACGATATTGAGGTAGTTGACGAATACTTTTGACTAGTTCGTAGCCATTTTTTTTCGGCATCTTAATATCAGAAATTAGCAGATGAGGATGATATTTTTCGACCATCGACAAAGCTTTTTCGCCATTTTCGGCACTAATAACTGAATATCCCGCCATTTCTAGGCGATCGCTAACAGATACGCGAATTCCTGGATCATCTTCTGCAATTAAAATCAGTAGAGGCATTTAATCAGAACTTGTTCTTCGCCTGTGTACTCTTATCTCTATTGTATATTAATGTTTTCTTTATATTTGTTTTAACACTCTATTTACAAGAAGACTGGCAGAAATCTTGGCGTTCAATCTTTTGGTATGTTTTTAGCTTATCCCGAACTGACGTTCCATTAGTCTAAACTACAGATTTAACTAACAAAACTTAAATGACAAATACTAAAGAAACAATCACGATCAAAAAAGTAACTAGTAACTGGTTACTAGTTACTATCAAAGAAAATTAGACTAACTATGACTTAAGAAATACAGCTTAATTTTGCCAAGCAACCTTTAGAGTATTGGGTACGCCAATATTACCTTGGATAACAATGCCTCGCTGATTAGCATGAAGATGACGCACAATTTGGTAAACTGTTTCTACTTCATCACTGACACCAGCTTTACTAGCTAATTCTGATAAGGATAAAGGTGAAGAACTTTCTTTTAAAGTTGTGACAACCTGTTTTTGAACGTTCAAAACCGCTGCAGCAGCTTTCTTACCTGCCTCTACTCCTGGTTGATGGTAAGCATTAATATTAACCAAAGAAGCATAGAGACTTACTGCTCTTTCATAAAGAGCAATTAATGCCCCAACAATACGTTCATTAACATCGGGAATAGTAATTGTAATTGAATCCCTTTGTTTGTCATTCAAAGCAGAGCGAGTTCCTAACAAAAAGCCTTTAAGATAATCGCCAGAAGTAATTCCTGGTTCAATTTCTACAAAGTTTCTCGATCTATCTTCTAGCACTTCGATAAAGGTGAGGAAAAAGTTATTAACACCTTCTCTAAGTTGCTGTACGTAAGCGTGTTGGTCGGTTGACCCTTTGTTACCATAGACTGCAATCCCTTGATTGACTACCTTGCCATCTAGATCTTTTTCTTTACCCAAAGACTCCATAATTAGCTGCTGAAGATAGCGACTAAACAATAGCAGACTATCTTTATAAGGCAAAATTACCATATCTTTCTCGCCTCTACCATGTCCCGTAGCGTACCAAGCCATAGCTAATAATGCAGCAGGATTATCTTTCAGGCTGTGTTTGCGAGTCAGGGCATCCATTGCTTTTGCTCCTTGCAACATTGCTCTGATATCGATTCCCTGTAAAGCGGCAGCTACTAAACCGACTGGAGACAGTTCAGAAGTCCTGCCTCCTACCCAATCACGCATGGGAAAAATCGCCAACCAACCTTCTCTTTCAGCGATCGTCTCTAGTTTACTGCTTTTTCCTGTAATGGCAAAAGCATGGGCTGCAAAATCAAGATTGCGCTCTTGATATACTTTTTTAACTTCCAACATTCCGTTACGGGTTTCAGGAGTGCCGCCAGACTTAGAAACCACCGACACTAAAGTAGTACTAAGATCGCCAATACTGGCAATAACTTTATCAATGCCCGCAGGATCGGTATTATCAATAAAATGAATTTTTAGAGGAGCATCTTCGGGTGCTAGAGCTTGAGCTACAAATTGAGGTCCCAAAGCCGATCCGCCAATACCGATAGAAAGAATGTCGGTAAACTTACCACCACTAGGAGGATGAATTTTTCCACTGTGTACCTTTTTTTGAAATTCGATAACGCTATTATTAGTATCGATAATATCTTGTTTGAGTTCCGCTGTGGGGGCAAGTTCTGGATCGCGCAGCCAGTAGTGACCAACCATCCGATTCTCATCAGGATTGGCGATCGCTCCTGCTTCTAGAGCCTCTAAATCTTTAAATGCTCGCTCGAATTTAGGTTTTAACTGTTGAATTAGAGCGTCATCAAAACTAATACGACTAATATCTAAATAAAATCCTAAATCTTCGTTGTGATAAAGCCAATCCTGATAGCGTTGCCAAAGTTTGAGATTGTCCATAAGTATTTAATGTCAGCGCGAACTATAACAGTAAGTTTAGTAGAAGGCTTTGGGGTTTTTACATTGTTTTACAATTTCTTTCCATCAGTAACCCTCAGGAATCGCAGACTACTTGACCCTACTCATCTAGCCAGTTGGCAAACTCAATCGCAAAAGTACCTGCAAATATAGACGCGCGAATTTGTTGAGTGAAGCGAATAAGTTCAGTAACGTTGTGTAACGATAGCATGATGTAGCCTAACATTTCTTGCGATCGCACTTGATGATTCAGATATGCCCGACTAAAGTTTTGACAAGCATAACAATCACAACTTTCGTCTAGAGGTTGATAGTCTCGTTTGTATTTGGCATTTTTAATGTTAATCCGTTCACCTTTGACCAATGCAGTACCATGACGACCAAAGCGAGTGGGAATTACACAGTCAAACAAATCTATCCCCGAAGCTACCGCCTGTGCCATCTCCCGATAAGTACCTACCCCCATCAAGTAGCGAGGCTTGTTCGCTGGTAATTTTGGAGCGGTGTGTTTGACCGTAGCATTAATTAATTCTGGTTCTTCTCCCACACTTACCCCACCGATAGCATATCCTGGTAAGTCTAATTCGCTCAATTGTTCTACTGCTTTAGTTCTGAGGTCGAGATGAATACCTCCCTGGACAATGCCAAACAACGCCTGGCGATCGCTATCTTGATGTGCTTCTATACACCTTTTCAGCCAGCGATAGCTTCTATCTGTAGCTGCTGCCACCTGTTCTTTGGTGGCATCTGCAGGGGGACATTCATCAAACGCCATGATTACATCTGCACCCAAAGCGTTTTGAATCTTAATCGATCTTTCGGGGCTAATTTCAATAATGCTGCCGTCGCGGGGAGACTTGAAAGTCACTCCTTGTTCGGTAATCGAACGCATTTCACTTAGGCTAAATACTTGGAAACCACCAGAATCAGTTAATATAGGCTGATTCCAAGCCATAAATTTGTGCAAACCACCAGCTTCTTTAACTATATCTTCTCCTGGCTGTAGATGGAGATGATATGTATTTGCCAAGATCATTTGCGCCTGAGCATCCTCAAGCTGTTGCGGAATAATTCCTTTAACTGCTGCTAACGTTCCAACAGGCATAAATCGAGGTGTTTCAACTATCCCATGAGGAGTATTGAATATTCCAGCCCTTGCTTGAGTATGACTACAGTTTGCCTGACATTCAAATGTAAATCCCACTATATCGTCACTAATAACTGATTACTGAAAGTCTTCATCATCAAGCTGCACGTCTAAACGAGCTGATAGTACTTCGGTGACCATAGCCTCAATCGCTTCTGCATCAATGTCTTCAGGTATACGCTGAGGTTTTTTGGTTCGCGCAATCGGAACCAGGCGCAATTGTCGATTATCCTGAATTAAATCAAAATAAGTTTCGCTATCCGTGGATTTACTTAACTGTAGATAATCAAAACTATTAATATTTATATAGATTTTTTGATTAGCAATTAAAGTAGATTGGCGAGGATCGTTAAATATTTCTTGAATAAATCCTTGACCTTCGTTTTTCACCTGCCCTCCTATGGTGTGTACATAGTAGACATGACACATATCAGCTAATAAGCGTCGAATATCATCGTAATTAATCAAAATACCTTCATCGACTATGCAGGGCGCAGCTAAGGGTTCAAAGCCTTGGTGTTTACTCATAAGAAATTAGGTTGGAACTTTCAAATTATTGAGTTTCGCTATCTTGTTATTAGGAATATGCTGTAAAAATAAAGTAGCTTATGAAACAATATTAGCCCAACATTTGCCACATATTTAATCAAATTTTAATTAATTATTTGTCTATGACAAAAATATCGCTTCGTGATCTTCGGTCATCGATTTTAGACTTGATTACCTCTTTGACAAGCAGTGTTATTTTTTATACAACGATTCCTTTACCTTCTCTGTGGACAAACAATTGGTCGCGAATTGCTCGTTGGTGTCCCATAATAGGCTTATTTATCGGACTATTATTGGCTTTAATTAATAGTTCGCTGCTTCTAGGCGGAATGCCCACTTTAACTAGTAAAGCTGTAGTGGTAGCAGTTTGGGTCGCCATCACAGGTGGCTTACATCTAGATGGTGCAATGGATACAGCAGATGGTTTGTCGGTGACCAATCGAGAGCGCCGTCTAGATGTAATGAAAGATAGTGCTACGGGAGCTTTCGGCGCGATCGCCGCCATAATTATTCTTTTACTTAAAACTGTTGCTCTTTATGATACATCTCTTCCTCTGTGGTTGGTTTTAATTTCAGCTACAGGTTGGTCGAGATGGGGACAGGTATGGGCGATTGCATTTTATCCTTATTTGAGAGAAACGGGTAAAGGTGCGTTTCACCAAGAAAATCTGCATCTGCCTCAAGATGTATTGTTGGGTTTATCGATCTTACTAATTTGTAGTGGCTTGTGGTTAACTGTCACCTCTTTATCCTGGTTGGAGATAGGAATCATAACTATTGGTAATATAGCGATCGCTCTTTTGACAGGATATTGGTTCAACCGACAACTCGGAGGACATACGGGAGATACCTATGGTGCAGTTGTCGAATGGAGTGAAGCTTTAATTTTGTGTTGGCTAACAATGTTTTAAAATTGTCTTTTTAACGTTGTCTACTGTTCGTCACTTTTGGGTAGTTCTCGTTCGGTTTTGAGCCATCTACTTTGAGGATTAACAACAAACTTTAGGTAAATTGGAATTTTGCTTAAAATATAAAAGGGAATCGAAAGTAGATTTTTTAACGGTAGATCCGAACGTCCAAAACGACTCCAGGCTAATAAGACACCCATAATTAAAAATGCGCCGGCAACACCAACTACAATGGCGGGAATATAAGATGCACCGCCAACAACTGCAGCTAAACAGGTGACGAACGCACCAGCAAGCCAAAATATTACCAGCAAAGATAGAGGCGGGACAGAAATATCTAAAGCTAAAACCAAGGCTGCTAAATTACCCGTTTTCACAAAAGCCTTGAGTAGTCGCGGAACTTCCACCATAATCATTTCCAGGTGTCCGTGTTCCCAACGCGATCGCTGACTTTGAGCATCTTTGTCCTTCATCAGGCGACCAATCACAAAAGCCTCTTCACAAAATACGGGAGTCGAGCCAGCCAAAGCCAGATCCACCGTTAGCTGCATATCATCGGTAGTTTTGCTACCTGCTAGGGAAACTTGGTTAATTAACGACCAAGGAAAAGCCATGCCCGAACCCGTCAGCAAACAATGCCAACCTAAATTTTTTAAACCCAATAAACGTACCAAGTTTTTGACCTTAATCGAAAACATCGAAATATTGTCTTTGAGGCTTGGGGTATCGGGTTGTTCCATTAAATAGGTAGATTGTACTGGTCTGCCCGTGGCGATCGCAGTCAGGGTGATATTTTTGATTGTGTCTGGCTCAATAATGCAGTCGCCATCTAAGATCACCAAAACTTCGGGAGGAGTATCCTTGATTTGCTGCATCGCATAGTCTAGGGCGTATCCTTTGCCGCGATCATTTAAGTTAGTTCTTTCTAAAACTGTTACTCCAGTTGCTCTAGCCAATTCAGCAGTATTATCATGGCAATTATCGGCAATAACCACAATTCGATCTTGTTCGGTTATTTGTTGCTTTAGAACTTCCAAGACTTCTGTAATTTGTTCGGCTTCGTTATGAGCGGGAATCAAAACTGTAGTTTTTGGTCTTTGAAGATCGCTAAAGTCTGATTTGGGCTTACTAGAAACAAAAGCAGAGAGACATTCAACAAAAAAAATCAGACAGGGAACAAAAACAATTCCCCCTGCTAATAATAAAGCGACGTTAACAATTTTTAGCAAGTCTATTTCCATCACAATCTATCTATAACTTGGTAACTTTTAATGTGGACCAAATTCCCAATACCCGATCTACTATTAATATCTTGCTGCAATTCATCTTTCAAAGCTGAAAGACTTTTGTTTTGAGTAGGTATCAAAGAAAAATCGTGTTAAATTTGGTGAACTAGGGAATCTAAATTTAACAGTTTACGGTATCTAATCAACGTTAATCCTTATTTATCAATAGTGCAATAATAGTGCAATTAGACTCTTACCTCGTTTAGCTATTAAATCTGTCTTTATAACTTATATATCAAATAAATATGCTGATTTCTATTTGTGTTATTACATTTAAACGTCCTGAAGGTTTAAAACGCCTTCTTAAAGGAATCAATCAATTGACTTTTGACAAAATAGAAAATCCTGAGATTGAGGTGATTGTAGTAGACAATGACACCTGTGGCGTTGGATTGAGAGTCTGCCAAGAGGTTAAACCTGATTTTCAATGGTCGCTCAAAACTGGTGTTGAACCACAAAGAGGTATTACTTATGCTCGTAATAAATCAGTTAGTTTGGCTTCGAGAGAGGCTGATTTTGTAGCAATAGTTGATGACGATGAAATACCCGAACCATCTTGGCTAGAAGAGTTATTGTTAGCCCAACAGAAATATCAAGCAGATGTGGTTACAGGACCAATTATTCCTCGTTTTCAAGAGGACGATGTCCCCCAGTGGATTACTCAAGGTAAATTTTTACAAGATCCTCGATACCAGACGGGAGAAAAACGTCATGTGGCATTTACTAATAATGTGATGATTAAAGGAGAAATTGTCCGTCAATACGAAAAGCTATTTGACGATCGCTTTGCTATTTCGGGGGGAGAAGATTCTCAGTTATTTATGAGTCTCAACAAGGCTGGTTATAAGATTGTTTGGGCTGATGACGCGATTATTTATGATTGGGTACCCCCATCTAAAACTAACCTCAAGTGGATTTTGACCCGTGGTTATCGTACCTGGGGTACTCATAGTTTGGTTGAAAAAGAACTTTATCCTTCATTTGGCATCCAGTTGGTCAGGATGATTAAAGGACTGTCTTTGATTTTGATTGGAATTGTTAAGTTAATTCCCGCATCTTTATTAGGCAAACAAGCGATCGCTGATTCTTTGCTTAGTATCTATCGTGGCGCAGGTACGTTTGCTGGTTTACTGGGAATTAATTACCAAGAATATAAAAGCGTTCATACAGATTTGGGAGTTAGCAAGCAATAAAAATTGACTGTTTGAATTGTCCTTCAAGCCCCAAAATATTTCAAATATTACTTTTTCTTACTTTTACTCACTGTTTTATCTTCGTAATACTAGTATATTTACTTATAGACAAAAAATTATATTATTACCGTCTAAGGCGATCGCATATAAGCCTCTTGTAAAGATTTTTTCTCTTTTGCAAGGTAGGTCAAGAGCGATCAAACATAGCTAAATAATTGGGGTTATCTGTATTTATTAAATTTACAGTAAATTTTTGATGTCCCTAGTTATTTGTATTTATTGTTTATTACCGAGTTTAAGTAAATCAAAATTAAAACTATTTTTTATATTACCAAGCTGTTTTTAATCATCATTAATGCCAGCATTTTGTCGTGTGAATAAAAAATAACTAAACAATAAACAATCAGTCTCCCATCATTGGGTTAAGACATTTTTTAAGATGCTATTTAATTTGTTGATAGCTAAAGCTCACCATAGTAAGCCTAAAGTTTTAATAATTATAGTTAAACTTTTGTTGCATAAATCTATAGCTAAAAATATCTCAGCTAATCCGCCAGAGATTTATTATTGCCTGATAGTAAATCAAAATTATCAATTCAATGAATCTTGGTTAGATTCATTTAACCGATTAGATCGAACTTCCTGCCAGATTAAAAAAACACCGATAAATAGTCAGCTTAATCAAAAATACTGTAAGCTTTTTGAGCTAAAAACTTTTGATTATTTAGCAATTAATAGTGCTTTAAAATCGCCAGATTCCTTGCTAAATTTAGCTAAAGGTAATTTTGAGTCAAAGATCGTAGACACTTTAATCGATCGCCTTAATCAGCCCAGTCCATTACAACAAGAGATTATTACCAAGGCGGTTTACTCAAAAAATCTCATGCCGATTGATATAATTAGTTCTTTTGACATTTCAGAAAAAAAGCGCCACAAATTAATTGCAACGATTAAGCAGACAATTACACGCAAAGCAAAAATTAAATTTAAACTGGTAATAGATTCTAAATCCAAAATCGAATTATGTACTAAAGAATTTAAAATATACTGGAATTTAAAACACTATCTAATTGAAGTTCAAACAGCGCAAAATAATTGATTTTAAATATAGTTAATAGTAAAACCCCGTTTAGTTAAAAATTAAACGGGGTTTATTATAATTAATTATTTCGAGAGTATTACCCAAAAAGCCGATCGCTTCCTTACGAGTGATCCCAGTCAGGCTTGATCGTTTTGCGATGGTTAAGATAGCGATCGATCGCCATCGCTGCAATACAGCCATCTCCCGCAGCTACAACTGCCTGTTTATAGGGAGTATTACGAATATCGCCGATCGCCCAAACGCCATCGACGTTAGTAGACATGTCCTCATCTACCTTGACCCCTCCATCAGGGTTGTATTCAACCTGATCGCCAATAAAATCGGTAATAGGTTTAGAACCATTTTGATAAATAAACACACCTTCTACTTCTAGAGGTTGTGGTTCATCGGCATCTTTGGTCTTGAGCTGGATTCCGGTCACACCCGCATTACCGCCTTCTACTGATGCCAAACGAGTACGTCGCCAATGCTTAACGTTAGACATAGCTAGCAAATCGTGAGCGTGATGGTCTTCTTCTTTAGGATCTTTAAAAGTAATCCAATGCACTTTAGAAGCAAACTTAGTTAAAAATTGAGCTTCTTCTACCGCTTCTTGATTTAGACCTACCACTGCTACTTCGCGATCGCGATAAAATGCTCCGTCACAGGTAGCACAATAGCTAACTCCCCGACCCAAAAACTCTGATTCTCCTTTAAAGGATGCTCCGCTGCGTCCCATAGCTCCCGTAGCCAAGACCAAGGATCTAGCGACAAAAGTACCTTCTGGGGTATATACCTTTTTCATTTCGCCACTGGTGTCAATACCAAATACTTGAGCGCGTTGATAGGACGTTCCATACTCAACCGCTTGGTCTCTCATTTTATCGAGTAGCTCTTCACCACTCATTTCAACCGATACTCCAGGATAGTTAGCAATTTTATGAGTAATTGCCAATGCACCCACCGCTGGATTTTTATCTAAAATAACGGTTTTGAGATTGGCTCTTGATGTATACAGCGCGCAAGTACAGCCTGCTGGCCCCCCTCCTATAATGACAACATCAAATTCTTGTGTATCCAAAATGCCAATCTCCAGATTGATTATTAAACAGTATATATATATATTCAGGATACATCTGTCTAGGGTCTGGTTACAAATATCCCAGTTAAAATTACGTAGTTTTATAACAAACCCTAAAAAGCCTTAACGATCTTTAACTATATTGGTTTATATCTATAGACAATAGACTATATAATTGCCAAAACTCGACTATTTTTACGTAGATTTTAGATTACATTACTTTGGTAAATGTCGCTCGCCCCTAAACTGAAATGAAATTGAATTGAATCATTAAAATCAAACTGAATTGAACTTACAAGATAGAGATCTACAAAATCAAGCGATCGAAATCATTTATCATCCTTGAGATTTAAGTAATGATTTGAAAATACAACGATATAAACACCCTACATAAGGTTTTTATTTCTAACTAACTAAGGTATTTATTAGCAGTATTTTATTATGTTTTCACTCAAATTATTTCAACCACTCCATTTAGAAACCAGCCACAATCCTCAATTAGATAGAGCGCGTCAAAGACATAATAAGCTGCCCAAAACGGAACACGACAAGTTTTATCAATTATCCGAGTATAATTATCGCCAAGCTCGTGATATTGCTCAAGATCGCTATACTAATTTGGCACAAATGTTGCGAGCGGTAATCAAAGAACACTATACTTCCGCAGAAGAAACGAAAGTCAACAATACTGTAATCCGCATAATTGACATTTTAGCCAGCAAAGCTAATATTTTTCCTGATATGGATTACGAAAATGTCTGGTATACAGATCGCTACGATCTAATTGAATTGGCGAGAAATATGGGAGTAGGAGACGAAACTTTACCTCATTGGCACGCAGAGTCTAATCTTTTCAATCGTTATTTAGAAATTTCTAGCTCCGATTTGGTACAGATGCTATTAGATATTGCCGAGGAAGCTTTAATCGATCCTTATCAATCTGGTGCAGACGTCGATCGCTGGTTTAGCTACATCGCTAGAGAAACTCTCAAATCTCGCCGTCGTTTATCTCGTTACCGTCAAAAGCAATATGAGTCTTTATGGGTATCTCCCAAAAGCTTGGGCATTGAAGATCAATAAATTATCAATCGAAGATTGCTACTATTGCATATTCTGCAACAATAATAAGGACAGTCATTTTATCTTTAGTCGTGTGTCAAAGCTTAATTTATGCCTATCCGTATTCGTCAGCATGTCAATCCCTTAGCTAGCAAGTTTCAACAACCGATCTCTTTACCAAATTGGCAAGAAATTTATGCCGAGAGTCAACAACATTTACATTTAGATATCGGTTGTGCGCGGGGTAGGTTTTTGATAGAGATGGCACAACAATATCCCACAACTAATTTTTTGGGAATTGAAATTCGAGCCTCTTTAGTAACCGCTGCTAATCAAGCTAGAGATGAACTAAATTTAGTTAATCTACATTATCTTTTTGGCAACATCAATAGTTCGGCTAAAGTGTTGTTGCAATCTTTACCAGCCAACACCCTGACAACTATATCAGTACAGTTTCCCGATCCTTGGTTTAAAAAACGGCACAATAAACGCAGAGTAGTACAACCAGAGTTAGTCAAGATTTTAATTGATTCTTTGGCAGAAGGAGGATGGGTTTTTTTGCAATCAGATATTAAGGAAGTAGCTCAACAAATGTGCGATCGCTTTGCCTCTAGCCCTTTATTGACTAGACAACATACAACAACTTGGTTGGAGACTAATCCCTTCACAGTACCAACTGAAAGAGAGCTATATGTGCTAGAACAAAACTTACCCGTATACAGAGTTATGTTCCAAAAATCTTGACTCTTGACTTGGCTCGTAGCTAATTATTGAATCGGAAAAGCTTAATTTTTTCATTTGATTTTTCCCGATACTTGTTCCTCTTTCTTTAGTTTTATATGCTCAACACAATTTCTAAATTACCTAAGTGGCTTACCAGAGGCTTAGTCTTACCGTTATTAGTACTCAATGGTTGGTTGTTAATTTTGGTATTTGAGTATTTTGAATCCTTTATTACTATTTTTGCTACTGCTACCCTACTATCGTTTATTTTGGATTATCCCGTTCGTTTTTTGGAACAGAGAAAAATTAAAAGAGCGATCGCAATTTTAATTGTTTTACTAACGGGTATATTACTCTTAAGTATTATTGGCGTAACGGTCATCCCGATTTTACTCGATCAGCTTAATGGATTATTGGAGCGTTTACCAAGCTATGTGGCATCTGGTAGCGAGCAAGCTAAAGCTTTTGAACTTTGGGCAGACGAACGTAATTTTCCTGTTAGTGTAAGTAATATAGTTGTAGAAGCTTTAAATCGCGTTTCGTATCAATTACAGGAATTAAGCGGTCAAATCTTAGGTAGTTTCTTTTCCGTAGTTGGTAGTTTGTTGGATTTGATATTAACTATTATTTTAACTTTCTATTTATTACTGCACGGTACTGAATTGTGGGAAGACTTGTTTCAAATATTTCCCGATGAAGTTGGGGGAAAAATTCGAGATTCTTTGAAGCGGACTTTTAATAATTATTTTGTTGGACAATTAACGGTAGCTTCGGTGATGGGAGTAACTATTACTATTACCTTTTTTATTATTCAAGTACCATTTGCTTTACTGTTTGGCTTAGTAGTAGGAATTATGGCACTATTTCCTTTTGGTGCGGGTCTAAGTATTGGCTTAGTTAGTTTTTTAATGGCATTAAAAAGTATCTGGTTGGGACTACGAGTTCTGGCGATCGCTTTTGTAGTCGAGCAAATTGTTGAAAGTGTAATTGCTCCCCGTTTGTTAGGAGAATTTACAGGTCTAAATCCTGTCTTGGTTCTAGTTTCATTGTTAATTGGCGCGCAGCTTGGTGGCTTTTTAGGCTTAATTTTGGCAGTACCAGTAGCTAGCTTTATCAAAAGCTTACTAACAATTTTTAAACCGTTACCCGAACATAGCGAACTAACCGTAAAAGTATAATCATTCTAAATAGTTTAGTCTTACGATAAATATGATTGCTATCTATCCAGGCAGCTTCGATCCGATTACTCTAGGGCATATAGATATTATTGAAAGAGGGGCAAAACTATTCGATCGAGTTATTGTCGCTGTTCTTTCTAATCCTAGTAAAAACCCTTTATTTACTGCTGAAAAAAGATTAGAACAGATTGCCGAATGCACTAAACATATTCACAATGTGGAGGTAGATAGCTTTGCTGGTTTGACTGTCGAATATGCCAAACTACATCAGGCAGGAGTCTTATTAAGAGGTTTAAGAGTTCTCTCCGATTTTGAAAAAGAGTTACAAATGGCACATACTAATAAAACTCTCAACTCGAAAATTGAAACCGTATTTTTAGCAACTACTAAAGAATATAGTTTTTTAAGTAGTAGTATTGTCAAAGAAATCGCTCAATTTGGAGGTTCGATTGACCATTTAGTTTCAGCCAATATTGCTCAGGATGTGTATCAAAAATATCAAAATAAATAGTTAAATTAAAACAAAGTTAATAAAAGCAGTTATTAGAACTTAAATATATGATTTTTCTTGGCATTTTTAGGTTATTTAGGTTACAAATAAACTCAGATAATCAGATTTAATAATGTTACAAGAAAACTATACTCCAGACGACGTAGTAGAGTTCGATGAGTCTTTAGTAGCAACCACTGAAGCTGAACATTCTCACTCTAGTTTTAATATTGAAGTAGAATTAGACCATTTAAAAGAATTAATTTTAAGTAGCACTCATATTCCTTTAACAGAATTGAGTATTGTCGATCAAGATCTATTATTAGAACAGCTACAACAAATACAAGAAAACTTACCATTAGAATTAGCTACTGCAGTAGAAATAGTCAATAATCGACAAGAGATTATTGCTAATGCTCAGGGTTATGCTTGTCTAATTGTCAAATCTGCAGAAGAGAAAGCTCATGAGATCGTTCAAGATTCTGCTATTGTTCGTCAGGCAGAATTAGAAGGAGCAAAAATTAGACTACGAATAGAACAAGAGTGCCAACAACTACAACAAATAACCAGAAATGAAGTAGATCGATTACGCCTTCAGGCGATCGCCGAATGTCAAGCAATTCAAACAGATGCAGATAACTATGCAGATAGTGTTTTGGCAGACTTAGAGCAGAGATTACAACAAATGTTAGCAGTTGTTCAAAATGGTCGTTGTCAACTTAATTCCGAATCAACAGAATTAAAATACGAACAGTAGTCGTCAATTTAACTTTTATCTGCTATCTTTTGTAGATTAAATTGATACTTGAACGAAAATATTAAATTTAGTAGATAGTCTCAAAGATCAACCTATCTTGGCAATTTTCTGGTTTTTGGGAACGGGGAGAGCCGTATATGCCTACTGGTATATTCCCATGATTATGCTAATGTTTGCTATTTCACCTGGGATTAACTTTTTAATTCGTTCTAAATATCTAATTTACACAATACTAGGAATGATACCGATCTCGATGATTATTCATCGACCAAAGTTGAATATTAATCCTTTACATTCTCTGGTATATTTTTTACCAGTATATTTATTGGGAATTTTTTGCTCAATTCATCAAAAACAAATCTATACTTTTCTTAAGAGTAATAGAGTCAAAATCTCTATCCTACTCTTAGTTGTTGGCTTAGGATTGGTGCAAATTTTAATTTTTAATGTGAACGGTAACTTTAGTAAAAGTTTCTGGTCTGTTACTATACCTGACGTTAATCTGATCCAGAAAATATTACTCTGTTTTTTACTAATGTCTATTTTAGATAATTTTGAAGATACAGATATTACCAGCATTAAAAAAACTGCAGAAACTAGCTTTGCAATTTATTTTATTCATCCTTTTTTACTGAAACCTTTAACTAGATTGGTGAGAAGTTGGGACTCAAACTTTCAGGGCAATCTGTTTACTCTCATTTTAGCCACCTTGGCTGTAGTTACCCTCTCTATGGCGATCGCTTATTTAGTGAAGCTGGTATTTAAGCGCAACAGCCGATATTTAATAGGTTGGTAAAAATTTGATTCAGATCGAGAAATTTTTATTAACCAACCAAACTAACTCAACTAACTTTAATTTTAAGTGACTCTAAAATTGCGGGGGGAATTTCACTGGGTTTTTTGGCAACTTTAATACCAAGCTTCTTTAATTTATTCATGGTACGTCGTCCTTGATTAACCGAAGGGATTGATGTGGATAAATGATTGCTAATAATCGTTACTGCATCGCGAAACTGGATTTCTTGAGGAGCTTTCATTCCTGCAATATATACAACAATTGGCTTGTTATAACCATACTCTTGACAGTAAGAAACAATTTCTTCGGTTTGATCGAGCTTTGGCAAAATCGAAACAATTGCTTCAGTATCAGGATCTTCGTTGAGAATCGACAACCAGTGAGACAAACTAGAACCAGTAATGCGATCGTTTCCCAGGCTGACGACCATTGATTGTCCGATATCTGCTTGATTTAACTCCGCTGCAACTTCATAAGATAAATGCTCGCTAGTGGTTATTAAACCGACTTTTCCTTGCTGATAAAACTGAGGCTGTAACTTACCAATCCAAGTTTGTTTGGGAACAATTAAACCGTCGCTACCAGGACCTAAAAGCAAAGTATTGCTAGCTTGGGCATAATTAATTAGCTTGATTGTATCTTGGGGGGGAACATTGGGGGTGACTACCACAACTCGCTTGATTCCTGCTGCGATCGCCTCTTGTGCAGCATCTAATACTTGATAGGGAGGGGTAAAAATCAAGGTGGTATCAATTTCATTGGTGAGGCTGAAAACTTGTTCTACCAAATCAAATACAGGAATATCTTCCACCTTTGTACCACCCAAGCCTGGACTAACTCCTGCTACAAGGTTAGTACCGTAGGCTTTCATTTGCACTGCATAAAAAGTAGATACGTGGCGGTCGATACCTTGGATAATGACTTTGTTGCCAGATGACCAATTCATAAAGTAAGAGTAATTTGCAGGTAAACAACGAAAAAAAATTGCTACAGGTTTTAAGCTTGGACTAGAGTTATGAAAATTAACATAAAAATCACCTATGTTTCTCTAGGGATAATTGATGGTCGATATTCCCTAAAACAAGAACAAAAAGCGCAAAATCCTTTAAATAAGAGCGATCGCCTGGTCGATCGCTGCTTCAAGTCCGCTAGATATATATAGGATATCTTTAATCTCAAGTAGATCGCCAAGGTTTGAATCTAAGAATAAATCGGGATCTATTTCTGTAGAATCGTTTTTACTTAGCAACCTCAAAATAAATTTGGGTCTAAAGCGATCGATGTCTGGCGCTATCTTTTGCTGTTTAGATTTGAGCGACGCTCGATTGCTAGAAGATTGTGGTTGATTGGACACGGAAGCAGAATCGTCGATTTGCTCTGCTTGGGAATATAAGCTTGCTTGGAAACTAGACTGAATATATTCAGCAATCGTTTTGACGATATCGCGACTAATAGCTTCTGTTGACCAAATGTTAATTAAAATTGCTTCTAATCCTTCAATTGACTCAAACTCCGCCAAAATTTGTTTCAATCCCTGTTGATAAATTGAAGAATTGCTAGTGCGATCGCTAAAGCTATCACTAATTACTACACCACAAGCAGGACTGATTTTACTTTGATTTAGTAGATCCCAAGTCAACAAAGCTAAATCGAAACTATTACAAATTGTGGCTATTTTTCCAGTTTTATGGTGCCAATTTAACCAATACCAACCAGCTTCACTAAAATTATCCGTATTTTGACTCCAAGAACCTTTATTTTGCTTTTGATATTCAGAAAAATTTAAACTACTAATAATTGGCTGTCTACCCAAAGTACTATCATCAATTGTTATTTTGCCATCTAATGCCATTAGTTTTCCTTGCGTATTTACCCCTAATGGATTAATTTCAATTAAATTGAGATCTCTTTCAATAAATAGACGGTACATTTTGGCAATAATATCGCTTACTGAACAAATTAATTGTCCTGATAGACCCATGCTGGCAGCTAAACGACGGGCATAGAATAAAGAAAAATCCGTATTTACTACTACCTGTTGTAAATTGGCTAGTAAAGAATCAACATTCATTCCACCATATGCAGAACCCAATAATACAGGGCATTGCAAGTCATAGTCCAATACTATTGCCAAGAAAAATTCTCTTTCTGTATTATAGTGAGCTTCTGCCAGAATTACCTCTGGATACTCACCTAAAATAGAAAGATTAAAAATAGTTCGTGCTGCTGCGATCGCGTCAATTGTATTTGCTACAAAACTTACACCACCTGCTTTTCCTCTGCCTCCAGAGTGTACTTGAGATTTTAAAACTACAGGATAAGGAATTTGTAGCTGCTTGATTTGGCGAGAGTCTTTAATCGTTTGAGCAGGTAAAGTGGGAATCCCCACCATTTTAAACAATTCTTTCGCTTGATATTCTAATAGTTCCATATTTTAGTATTATGAATAAATACTCATCTAGTCATTAATTAAAAAAAGGTAGCTAATTCTAAATTGTTAGATTGATTTTTTCGCTGATGTTTACATTATTAAATTATTCGGTTATTTCTAGATCTAGATTGAAAATTTAGTCAAGAAGCAATTATGATAGTTACTGCCTAAAATCATGACTACTTGTGGTGTAACCGTTTACTAAAAAGTAGCAAACTACATCAAGCTCGTCGAGATTTTCAGTCTACTGTTTTAGACTCACTTTCTAAGTATCACCCAAGGTTTACTACTTTGGTTGCGGTTACGATAATCAACAGTCATAGTATATGCCTGGTTGTCTTGCTAGTTTGTATATCCGAAACCTAAGTCTTGGGTGTATGAGTAAAATTCAACAAAATATACAGTCTGCTGAGTGAGTAAGACGATGTACCGCTGACTCAAAAATACTCAAATAGAAAAAGATCCACAATTCAACTATGCCCTACAACTACCGCGAACTATTTTTTCATCTAAGATCAATTACAAAATCTGCAACTGAGCAGTAAAGCGGAGAATGTTAGAAAAAATACTGTTCGACTCATAACAGCTATGGCAAAATCTCATAACTATGGAAGGGGAATGGAAAAAGTTGTAATCATTATTAACGCAGAAGTTAGCGAACAAGGAAAACTTCTTGCTGCGTCTCCAGTAACACAAAAAATGGTGGAAGCTTTACAACGTAGCATTGCAGAATATTCTGCACCATCAACGGTTGTAGAAATTGTCTCCGCTGCTACACTTTGGTCTAAGCATTCGAGAAATATCAAAAAAAGTAGAGACTCTAGTACCATCTATTGTCCCTTAACAATTCAGTTACCTGAGTATTTTGATTTTCCTCAGAAGAAAATTTATTCTGCGTGCAAAGACGTCAATGCTAGAAGAAGATGGGTTGAGAAAAATTTAGGGTTCAAAACTAGTGTTGGTGACTCTTGGATTGGTCATATGTGGTTGCCTATAGTCTTAACTGATAAATTAGTTTGTGCAGAAGTAATTGGAGAAGGCTCAATGCCTAACTCTTATGAACAGCCGATTGGTATTCCTAGTCGCCAGCGCAAATCGCTTCATAGTTTAGCAAAGCAACTGCTAGATTCCCTAGATGCTCCGCCAGCGACATATCTACTTCAATTTAGCTTATACAAAGGTGAAATTGTTTTTGATCGTCTCTGGCCTTTTCCTGCTGCACCAGCCCTAATAACGCTCAAGACTCAACAGCCCGATCTATTTACTTGTCATTGGCATTGCTTGACTGAGAAATCTGTTCCCGAAATTAATATTTCTGATCCAATGCCTATTTGAGACGAGAAAGGCGATCGACTATTCGACGATTTTTAGATATACTTACTATCGATAAATCGCTCAAAGTCAACTGTTTATTATCAGCTTCATTCTTTTGGCACTATTATGTGATATGAGATTTTTTCTTATTTTAAGGATAGTGCCAAAATCCAAGATCGTATGGGTGCCTTGTTTAGCTGTTAGATTTAGCCTCTGGTTTTAATCCTCCGCTACACACCAAGCAAAAAATAGCAATACGATCAAAGCGACTCCCCACCAACTAAAAGAAGTAATGCGAGTTGCCAAATTTACAGGTAAAAAAATCAGGGTTTCGGTCAAAAACCAATTACCAAATAACAGCAAAATTAGAATAGTTACTAATAACATTGTAAGTAGAGATCCAAAGTAATCCTCATAATATTTTAGGTGCTGCTTCTCGATCAGATCGTCTTGTAAAATTAAAACTATTAAGCATGAAGATCTGCTCTGGCAACTGTCTTCTTGTCTACATTCGGTAAAATAATATTAAACTAATTAAAAAAGTCCATGAATGATGATCTCTCAACATCCGAGCAATCCTCTAATTTTCAACCTGAGGACAAATTAACCAATAAAACCAGAAATACTGAAAAAACCAGAGTATCGATTGACCTAGATTCAGAAATTATTGATCGGATCAAACATTTAACTAACGATCCTAGTAGAGTCATTGAAACAGCTATTAAGCAGTGGCTAAATGGTGAGAGAAACGGAAAGACCGACCTGACTCGCACTTTTCAGCGCAATCCCCCCGTACCGCCTCAAGGAGAGTGGAACGATTAGTAAAAATCAATGTCGCAAAATAGCTATTTAGCAAAAAGCATAACTCTATTCCGACTTATGTATCTATAGGTTATAGTTTCAGGGAAGAGTCCAATTTTTGACTGTCCAAAGTAGTTACTCACAATCCAAGCATAAGAATGCGTTCTTTAGGATCGCTCCTTTGAAGCCAAGGTGGTAAACGAGTGACCAAAAAAGGTGTAAAAGGTTAATTTGGTACTCGGTCACAGTATAGCCTACTTGCCCATGCTTCCAAGATTTGATTCTAAACGATCTAACAGTAATACTACTATGTCAGTCAATGAGATTAAATGGCAGCATTTGGGAGCAGAGTTAGTCTTTACTCAGGATATTAGAGGAAATTATCTGTCTTTTTGGTGGGCAAAATCTGCAGAATACGGCATAAGTGAAAACTTTGTGCCACAAAGTGACAACCATGAGAGTGCAACCAGTTTATTTAACACTATATTTGCGCCTGTCGATCCTCAAGCCTATTTAGAAAAAATTCGTAGAGTTATTAAGCGTCGTTTACCCGAACAATGTTATTGCTTGTTTCAATGTGGTGAAACTGTTTACTCTTTTGAATTAATTGTCAGTCCAATCCTTTCTGTGACTGGCGAATCGCAAACGGTGATGGTAATGGGTCATTTGCTAGAAGAAACCAAAATGTTTTCTTTTGCTCAAGATGAAGCCCCTGCTGCAATTTATAGTTATCAAAAATTATTAGATCGGGTTGTACGTCAAATTCGTCGTAGTCTCGACCTTGAAACCATTTATCAGCAAACAGTTAACAATATTGGCTCTACCTTTGCAGTTAGTCGCTGCTTAATTTTGGCAAAAAATAAAAGCAACATGACTAAATTATCGGTAGAAGCAGAATATTGTCTAAAAGATTCAAACTCGATTACAAAATACAAAATCAATTGGCGCGATGAAGTCCATCTACAACAGGCATTAGAGTTTAGTTATCCTTTGGCCGTAGATTTTTTACCTAAAGATCCTCTACAAAGGCAATCTTTACTAGTGGTATCTACCAATCATACTAGTGAGGATAATGTTCTAATTTGTTTACATCAATGCGATCGCTATCGGCATTGGACAAATGCAGAAATAGAAATGCTGCGGGAAATTGCCGAACAGGTAGAAGCTGCTATATCTTTAGCAAAACTATACCGTGAAGTGGAACAGGCTAGTATTCAAGCTGAAGAAGCAAACCGTCTTAAAAGTGATTTTTTGGCTAATACTTCCCACGAGTTGCGTACTCCCCTCAACGGAATTATTGGCTTTTTAAAATTACTGCTTGAAGGAATGGCAGATAACCCAGAAGAGCAACAGGAGTTTATTGAAGAAGCTTATAAATCTTCGATTCACTTGCTCAACCTAATTAACGATATTCTCGATATTGCCAAGATTGAAGCTGGTAAAATGGATTTAGAGTTAACCGAGGTGGAGTTGGACGAATTATTTCAAGATGTTGATAATTTGATTCACACTCAAGCAGAACAAAAAGGTCTTAACTTTAAAATGAACTATCCTGCCACAATGACCCCCGTAACTCTGTACGGTAACTATCAACGTTTGCTTCAGGTCATGTTAAATTTGGTTGGCAACGGCATCAAATTTACTCGTGAGGGTGGCATTATTATCAGTGCGGAAGTCAATAACAAAAAGGTTGAATCTCAAGGCATAGAGTTACCAGGAATGGCAAAGATTAGCGTTGCCGATACGGGGATTGGTGTTTCCTTAGAAAAACAAAATAAATTGTTTGAAAATTTCTATCAGGTGGATGGTTCTCGTACTAAGTCATACGGTGGGACTGGTTTGGGTCTAGCAATCTCCCAGAAACTAGTCGAAGCGATGGGAGGGAGAATTTCTTTTTATAGTATGGGAGAAGGTCTTGGCTCGACTGTTACCTTTACTGTACCCTTGACTCACCTACCCGTAATCAAAACTATCCAGTCCTAAGAATTAGCTTATTTATTTATTCATTTTCGGGCATCGATCAAATCTATAAAGATTTAAATATTGTTGAAAATTATGATGGTTCGTCGAATGAGTAGATTAAACTTGCTGATGCTACAATCGCCCAAGAAGATCATAGATCAAAAACAATTAGTTTCACTAATTTCCCAAGTTAATAAAAATAATTTATGAGAAGCAGAGCTAGGCGTAGGACTAATCATGTCAGCCAAAATTTAGATTCTTTTTTAGATATTTTGACCAACACTGTTGGGGTGTTAATGTTTATTAGTCTATTTGTTACCCTAATTGCTACTGGTAGTAGTCCTAAAACTAAGGTAACTATTCAAACTCCTTTATCTACCCCAACCAAAAAAGAATCTCTCTGGTTTGAAATCAAAAATAACAAAGTTAGTCATTTAAACCTACGCCAGGTCAGAAAAAAAGAATTAGAGTTTTCAGGTAATCTGCCCAACTGTAATAAGCCTTTAGGCTCTATTAATACTTCGGACTATGCTATTCGCGATCGCAATTATCAATCCTGTTTATCAAGTATTCTTGGTCGCCAGAGTAATTTTAGGGTGAGTACAGATAACTACGATGTCATAACAGTAGAAAATGGAGTTTCTTTAGAATTCCAGCCAATATCAGCCGAAATAGGCGAAAATAGTACCAAACTAGCAACAGCTAATTCTCAATTTAAGCAGGTTTTATCTCAGTTTAATCCCAATAAAGATTATCTGGTATTCATCGTTAGACCAGATAGTTTTGAAACTTTTCGTGCAGCTAAAAAAATAGCTTGGGATGCTGGATATCAGGTAGGCTGGGAACCCCATCCTGAAAATGCTCCGATCAAAATTCGGACTGTATTGGGGTCGGAACTTCCTGGGGGCAGAAGCATCACACCTCAGTAGGTTAATTTAGCCCAAATATTTGTTTAACCTAAGTTCGGGATAAGTCTAAACCCCTATGATACTAAATCCGTTTCCCATAGGTTACTTAAAAAATTGAGTAATGAGTATTAGAAATTTTAGCTGATAAACTAAACACTACTTTTACCAAGCGGATTAATTATTACTCCGTTGCTTGTTTATCGCTTTTTTATAAACCACAGAGACACGGAGGACACAGAGATATAAGAGTTTGTTAATCTTTTAGGTGTTGTTAATTTGTACTTCTTTAGAGAGGGTTTGAGTTAACGAGTCGTTTTTTTTCTTCACTTGTCTCCAAAGATGAATAAATTAGTACATAATATCAGTCAATAAATTTATTTAGCCCAAATATATTTCAAAATTATGAAAGCATTTGCAGGTTTGTTGAATAGTTTAATTCTAGGGATTTGGGTTACGGCGATCGCAATTTTTTCGATTCAGAATATCCAGGATGTCTCAGTAAAATTTTTAGTTTTTGAATCGATTACCGTTCCTGTTGGGGTGTTATTAGCCTTTTTTGGCAGTATTGGTATTGTTCTTGGTTGGCTGCTTCCTCTATTGCTCTCTCGAACCAGAACTAGAACTCGCAGTTAGTAAAAGAAAGCAATATTTTATTATTTACAACATCTGGGATCTAACAGGGTTGCTTTTTCAGGCTGACGGGGAAACCAACCCGCAGTGCGCTTGCAAAACTCGACCAACATTAACATCACTGGAACTTCAATTAGCACTCCCACCACTGTAGCTAAGGCTGCGCCCGAATTTAGACCAAACAAAATTACAGCAGTGGCGATCGCAACTTCAAAATGATTGCTCGCACCAATGAGGGCTGCTGGGGCTGCGTCTTCGTAGTCTAAGCCTAACTTGAGGGCTGCAACATAGGTAATTAGAAAAATAAAGTTGGTCTGCAAAAATAGAGGAACGGCGATTAGTAATATATGTAGAGGATTGTTAACAATAAGCTCTCCTTTGAAAGCAAATAACAAAACTAAGGTCAGTAATAAAGCTGCGATCGCAACGGGAGAAAGATATTGTAAAAATTTCTCTTCAAACCAACGTCGTCCCTTGTTGTGAAAAATCCAGTAACGACTAAAAATTCCTGCCGCTAAAGGTAATCCGACATAAATCAACACCGAAAGTACAATCGTTTCCCAAGGTACAGTCAAATTATTAGCCGAAAGCAACCATTTACCTAAGGGTGCATACAGAAATAGCATTGCTAAGGAGTTAACCGCTACCATCACCAAGGTATGCCCTTGATTGCTATAGGAAAGATAGCCCCACATCAACACCATTGCAGTGCAAGGAGCAATACCTAATAAAATAGCCCCCGCGATATAAGAGTTAGCTAGAGTGACCTCTACCCCGCGTATTAGCTCTGTTTCTGCTAACCATGACCCAAACAAGCCACCCAAAAAGAATTGGGCAAATACCACCATCGTAAAGGGCTTGATCAGCCAATTGATGACTAGAGTTAGTAAGACTGGTTTGGGTGAGCGCGCTGCTTTTTTTGCTTGGGAAAAGTCAATCTTGACCATGATGGGATACATCATGAAAAACAAACAAATTGCAATGGGAATTGAAACGTTATAAAGGCTCATGCTATCAAGGGATTGAGCTATTCCTGGAAACATTTTTCCCAGAATAATTCCCGCAGCAATACAAAGAGCAACCCATAGAGTTAGGTATTTCTCAAAGATGTTTAATTGACCACCAGCTTGAACTGCTTGGGTATTAATTTGTGAGTCTGAATTCATTATTTAGTTAGGATTAAAATCTGGCTTGTTTGCGTAACAGTTCGGGTATGGTGAGGTTAAATTGAGATTGCCCATCAAATACCGTTCCGACTTCTCCTTTATGAAAAGTTACCTTATTGATAAGATAGGCTTCTTCTGGTAAGGGAACATAGCCAATTTCCTTCACCTGTTCTGGTACTTGAGCGAGATAAAAATCAATAAACTGTCTCAAATCTGGTTTTTTCTGTGCGGAAGCTGCGTTAATGTAGATAAATAAAGGACGAGATAAGGGTTGATATTCCGCCTGTTCAACGGTTTGAGCCGAAGGTACAACCGCCCCACTACCACTATCGATAGCGATCGCTTTTAGGTGTTCTGTATGTTGTTCATAGTAGGCTAAACCAAAGTACCCCAAAGCGTTGGTATCTTGACTAACTTGTTCTACCAAAACATCATCATCTTCACTTTGGGTAATATCTTGGCGACTAGCACCAGATTTTCCAACTATGGCTTCAGTAAAGTAATCAAAAGTCCCCGAATCTTGTCCAGGTGCATATAAATTTAGAGGTTTGTTGGGAAAACTCGGTCTGATTTGATTCCAATTGGTAATTTTTCCTGCCGCTTCTGGCGACCAAATTATCCCTAACTCTTCGACAGTTAGACTATCGAGCCAATCATTTTCAGGATTAACTACTACCGTTAAAGCATCAAAAGCAATAGGCAACTCAATATAGCGAACCTCTGAACTGTTACAGGCTTCCATTTCCTTAACCTGAATCGGACGAGAAGCATTGCTAATATCAGTTTCTCCCCGACAAAACTTTTCAAAACCGCCACTAGTCCCTGAAAAGTCTACTTTAATATTGATTGACTGCTCTTTACTACTTTGATAGTCTTCAACTACTTTTTGGGTAATTGGATAAACCGTACTAGAACCATCAATGGCGATCGCGCTAATTTCTTGAGCAGTTACACGACTAGTAATGCTGAGAAATGCTACTGCAATGCCCAAACTAATAAATCGCAACGACGCTGATGATATTTTTTTTTGAATATTCACTTCATACTTGCTCCACTAAAAAATAGCAGTGAATTTATCTTACATCAAAAAAAATTGATATATCAAGAAAATTTGATGAGTAAATTGCTCACAAGAGTAAAGTGAAAATTTAAACGCAATTTCTAGCAGGTAAAATATTCAAATTACGATAGCTATCTAAATATTGTTCGAGAATTTCAAACTGTTTTAGGTTGAGGCTATAGTACACCCAGCGTCCCTGTTGACGAGTAGTGACCAAATTTGCTTCCTTAAGATTTTTAAGATGAAAAGATAATTTTGACTGGTTAACATTAAGTTTTTCGCAAAGTTCGCAGACACAGAGTTCAGTTTTTCGCAGTAACTCAATTACCTGCAGCCTGAGAGGATCCGAAAGTGCGCGAAAACCGACGTAAATCTTGACTGACTCTTGAGTAGTAGCTAACATCAAATTTTGTAAATAGACTGTTTATATTTTAGGAGATTTGGTTGTTTCTTTTTGATAAAAAAGTATTTCTCTTAACCAAATATTTAACTTAATGTGTATCTAAATAAAATGATGCCAAAAAAAAGTAAAGCTAGGTGATGCGATCGCACCCCCTAGCTCCAGCCAGCCAAAATAAAACAAGACCCCAAACTTTTAACTTTTATAGCAGTACGTATCAACGTGCTTGATATTTAATTTCTTACTCGCTATATGCGTGCTCGGTATCCGTGATAGACTCGTTACTCGCTACTCACGAACAGATATCTGTTGTGTCCTGATATAAGTTCGTACGGCTATATTACTCTTCTAAAGTAATTTCTGCAGAATACACCTCAAAATCTTCACCATCCCAGGCTTGCCAAGTTACAGAGCCACCATGAATTTCGGGACTTATTTCTCCTCCAGAACTAGTACCCAAAGCTAGAGTTCCTGTGTCCGTGTAGGCATATACATCAGTATTGTATTGACTTTCATCTTGTTGATAAACTACATGACCATCTTTAGAAAGATCTGGAGCATAATCATCAATTTCGTTGTCTGTTAATTGCTCTGTAGTTTCCGTAGTAATGTCATAGCGATAAATTTCCCAGTCATCACCATCCCAACCTTGCCAAGCAACATAATTACCTGCAATATGTGGGTTGATTTCGTTGCCAGAAGTATCAGTAATCGGCGTGGCTTCTCCTGTTAGAGCATCATAATAGTAAATATCGGTGTTGGTTTCGCTAGTTTGATACTCATAAACTGCATTACCATTACCCCAAACGTCTGCGTTGCCTTCGGCGACAGAAGTTTCGGCGATAGGTGTAGCTTCTTCAGTTGTCAGATTATAGCTATAGAGATTGGTATCTTCTGGTGCGACTTCAGCTTCATAAATTACATAGTCGCCAACTATTTGAGGATCGTAAGCATCATAGTCTTCAGCATCAAGAATAGTTTCTGTCTCTGTTTCAACATCGTACAAATAAATGTCTTTGTTTTCAGGAGTAACTTCTGCTTCGTATACTACGTAGTTATCTTCAACTTTGGGATTGTATTCGTTGTAATCATTTTCCGCAACAGGGGTTTTTACTCCCTCAGAATTCCAGTAGTAAATATCAGTATTTTCAGGAGTAACTTCTGCTTCGTATACTACATAGCTTAATTCTGCGGGGGGTTCTGCTTCAGGATCGTCTTCATCATAAGAGGGTTCTCCTTCAGGAACTTCTTCTATGGTATAACCTATATCAACATTACCTTCATTATAAGGAGCATCGCCGATGAGAATTTCTGTTCCTTCTTCTTCACCTTCTTCTGCAGGACTATAGTACCAAACATTAGTATGTTCAGTATTCTCTTCCTCACCTTCGACTTCTCGCTGCCAACTAATATCGCCATTAGGAGCGACGTGGGGAGCGTAGTCTTTGGTGTCATTATCCGTTAGTTGAGTTACTTCGTAAGTATATTCCACAAGTATTAGTATTCTTTTTGTATGATTTCTAACTTAATTATTCCGTTTAAGACAAACGAGCGACAGGGGAATGATGGCAGGAAAAACTGCAGCTAACCGCAAATAACTATGCTGATAGTTGCAGGTTAAACAAGACTCTTTCGTTTTAAACTAGAGAGAGAATGAAGCTTGGGTGTATCGAAATGTCATAATGTCTGTAATGAACTACAGTCACAGACGAGCTTTGACTTCATTGCTGTTGGGAGTGAGTTTTTGTCTGATTTATAGCGTTTTACTCCGTGGAAGTCCTTGGCTACAGCAACTAGAGTCAAAAGTCTACGATAATTGTTTGTTATGGCATAGTCATCTTCGATCGCCAGAAGAAATACTGTTGGTGAAATTTGATTCGCTAGGAGAGAATAGCAATCAGGTTGAACCAAATTTAGCGGAACAATTGTTTTATGTCAGCTTGGTAGAACAGTTACTCGATGGGGGTGCTGCAGTGGTTGTCTTAAATTTGCGCGATCGCAGTAATAATTGGTGGAGTCACCAAAATATAGCTAGATCTTGGCAAAAATTAATAGAGCAACATGGCAAACAAATTGCGATCGCTACTCCCATCAATAATTCTGAAGTTGCGCCACAATCTGATTCGGCGATTTCCGATACTCAAAACGAGATCGCTGTTTCTCCATCTCCTGAAACTATTCAGGGATTTATCAAATACGATTTTTTCAGGTCAAACACCAGTAACATTGCTCCCTCTCTGCGCCAGCTCGATTTAGTAGAAAAATTTGTCTCTGCACCTCTACTGGCTGTAAAAAAATATGATCGACAATTAAACAGCGATCGCACTTTAACCAAAGTGTCTTTTCCCGAGCGTATTGGCGTAGGCTATTGGAATAATTTTGCCAGTCTCGATCTAAGAGAAATATGTACGCCAAAAATAGTAAAAGTTTGCCAGCTCAATCCCGAAACAAATTTAAAAGAATTGGTGACACGTAAAATCGTCATAGTTGGTAAACGCGATCGCTACAATCTCAATACTTTAGCCGTTCGAGCCACTTTATTCGATCGCATTCCTTTAATTGAGTTTGAGGCAAATATTATTGCTAGTCTAATTTCTGCTAGATATTACCGAATTTTACCAACCTGGTGCGACTGGTCGATCTCTTTTGTCGGGGCTATCATCGTTTGTGGTCTTTTTATCTGTGGTATGGATTTTTCTCGATTTACCTATCCCAAAAATTTTATTTGGTTAGTCTTGGGAATTATGGGGATCTATACTGGCTTGGCTTTACTATTGTGGCAATATCACTACACCCTGCCGATTATTATTCCCCTGTCAACTTGGTCTGCCAGTGCAATTTCTACTTATGTCTGTTTGGTTATGGCTTTACAAAAAAAATTAATTGCTCAACAACGTCAAGCGATTGAACAGCTTCAGCATGCCGAAGAAAAAGCCTTGATGTTGCAAAATCGTAAGTTGCTGCAACGAGTAGCATCGGATATTCACGATACTGCTTTGCAAGATATCAAAGTGTTGATGGATAAACTAGAGTTGGAGTCTAATATCAATTCCGAGTATATATTAGAGCGTTTGGAATTGATTGGCTGTCAAATTCGCGAACAGCTCAACTCGATGCGTCAGGTATCTCAAAAGCTATATATCTCCAGTCTTAGCTCTGGTTTAGATTCGGCGATCCAAAATTATTTAGCAGAATTAGTAACTTCTGGGCGATTGACTCTGCAAGTAATCGATCATATTAAACCTTTAGATGAACCTTCAGCAGATAGCAATTGGATTGATGCTCGGGAAGATATTTATCGTTTTTTCAAGGAGGCAATTAATAATGTGCTATTTCACGCTCAACCTCCCCACGGTGATGCCACTCAAGTCCGAATTAGTCTTTGGCGATCAAAAAATCGATGTTATTTAGTAGTAGCTGATAATAACTCAGACAATTCTTGTGTAAGTGAAAATAATAAAATGTCTGAGCCACCACAATTTAGTGGTTATGGAACAAAAATTATGGAAACTATTGCTTCAGAATTACCTGGGGGAACTTGGCAACGGGTGAACTCTCCTAAAGGTGGGGTTGAAGTTAAATTATCTTGGCTACTTATATCACCATAATTTTAAATATGAATTTTAAATATGAGCTTTTATTAAATCAATTAAGTTCAAACTTAATAATGATAAACCGTTGATAAAGTTGTATTCTTTTAACATGATTGTAATGTAATACGATCTGTGATTTTTAAAAAAAGTATCAATAATCTAACTTTAGAATGACAACCAAACATATCGAGAAGTCATTATTAAGACCAGTTTTCTTTATCTTAGAAGATCATCCAGAGATAGCAGAAAATAATTGCTTGTATCTGCAAAAAATCAATTCTCAGGCTACTTGTATAGTACTAAGTAGTCCGCAACAAGTTTGGGAAAGATTACAGTTAGAGTTTCCATCTTTGTTTGTCATCGATTTACAAATTGGTAATATTACTGGCGATCAATCTGCTCGTAAAAGTCTAGAACTTTTAGAATATATTTTTGAACATCATCCCTTCTTAAATATTCTTGTTTACTGTAGCGAACATAGTTATTTAAGATCGATAAAAAATGCGATCGCGCAACATTTAGGTGGATTTGTCATTGTTTCTAAAATGAAACGACGCAAATATTTTGTCGAGGGAGTCAAAAGATCCTTGGACGGTCAGTTAGTACTACCTTCAGATATCAGACAAGATATTAGTTTTTCGACCATTGAGACTCAAATATTACAATTACTATGCCAAGAATATTTGACAGATAAAGCAATCTCTCAAGAGCTAAATATTTCAGTTAGAAAGGTACAGAGCCACATTCAACAATTAAAACTAAAACTAAACATCGATCGCTTAGAACCAGACTCTATTAGCTCTCGCGTTGCTCTTTCAATGGAAGTAGTACGGCGCAAACTATTGTTAATCTAATAAAGATAACAGGGGTATTAGCAAGACTTAGATGTTTCGGTATAATACCGAGCTTAGGGCTATTTATCCCTGATGTCAGGCTCATCGCTTCGCGGTTTAAAATATTAGAATACTCAAAAGATCACTAGCAAAATTTTGAACATAGCTACTGAAGCAACTACCTATCCTATTGTAGAAACCTTTCATTCTGTCCAAGGCGAAGGATATTGGACGGGTGTCAACGCCTTTTTTATTCGTTTGGCAGGATGTGACGTTCATTGTCGTTGGTGTGATACCAAACACTCATGGAATAGCGATCGTCATCCCCGAAAGTCTACAGACGAATTGGTTTCCGCTGTACAAGAAGCGAATCCAGCAATTGTTATTGTTACAGGGGGAGAACCACTAATGCATGATTTGTTCCCTCTTACCAATGCGCTCAACAAGGGCGGAATGCAGGTTCATTTAGAAACTTCTGGCGCGCACCCCTTTAGTGGTGATTTTGACTGGGTAACTTTTTCGCCAAAGCAGTTTAAAGCACCCCATCAGAGTATTTATGCTCACACTAGCGAAATCAAAGTAGTAGTTACCAACGAATACGATCTCAAATGGGCTCAACAACAGGCTGCATTAGTTCCTAAAGAAGCTTTGTATTATCTGCAACCAGAATGGAGTTCTCCTACTAGTAAAGATTTGATCTTTAATTATATTCTGCAAAATCCGCAGTGGCGTATTAGCCTACAAACTCATAAGTTATTAAAAATTCAATGATAATTATTCATGGTTGTTAATGTTTATTGGCTGTTCTTTGTCTTCTGGTAGCCAATAAATACGACTTTGATTGGGAGAGGAAAGAGAACTATATTGTTCCATCAGGCTTTGAGTCTTTTGGGGGTCAAAATTGTGATTAAGCTGCCTTCTTAACTTAGCAACTCTGGCATTCGTCTCTTCTACCTGAATGCGTAACTCTTTCAACTTTGCCTGCTGAGAAAGATGATAGGGTAAAAGTCGAAACAAAGAAACGATCGCCGCGATCGCAATTGCCCAACTCAAAATCAGCTTTAGGCTAATTTCTGCAGTTATGCCTCTATAGGGATTACTACGGTTAGAAGATTTGGGGCGATTTTTTTTAGGTAGTCTTTTGGGGGAATTCATGTTTAACCGCAGCAGATGGCTAAGAGTAAAGAATTCCAGACTAACAACACAAAATATTTATTGCCAGTCTGAAATCCTATCTGGTTAACCAGTTATCTTAATCTCCTTAAGACTTGTATAGCTCAGTGGAAAGACGCACAGCCATAATTCCAGCAAATAATGCTACAACAAGAGCTATGTAGATTTGAGTATCTGAGATCATAATATTTCACTCCTTTTTAAATTTTGCGAATAAGATATTCCATCCTTAATTTGCGTCATTATTGACCCCGAATAGAATATTTTGTAACAAAATACAACATAATTAGAAAAGAAACTTAGGTAAAAACTAGGAAAAAATAAGAGAAAATCTTCAAATAGACGGATTTATTCTGGCTACTCGGTAGTCGATCCTGAATTAAGAGAGATCTAAAGTTTTGAATCTGATTTAATCGAAAAAATATATTAAATGCTAGAAAACATAGTCAACTATTTTGTTAATGCTGGAGTTGAAGTTTATTTTATACTGCTAATTTTGATCGTTTTAGAAGCAGTTTTATCTGCGGACAATGCGATCGCTTTAGCCTCTATCGCCAAAAGTGTTAAAGATCCAGAAGCACAGCAAAAGGCTCTCAACATTGGATTAGTCGGGGCATATGTTCTAAGGATTATCCTAATTTTGGGTGCTACCTATGTAATTGAATACTGGCAGTTTGAATTATTAGGAGCTTTATACTTATTGTGGCTAGTCTTTAACTATTTTGTGTTACAAGACGAAGAAGACGAAGAAGACGACTCTTCTGAAACCCGAAGCTTAGGATTTAAATCTCTGTGGCAGGTAATTCCCACTATTGCGATTACCGATCTAGCCTTTTCTCTCGATAGTGTTACTTCTGCGATCGCCATTACTGAAGATACCTGGCTGATTATTGCAGGCGGTACGATTGGAATAATTATTTTACGCTTTTTGGCTGGTTTATTTATTCGTTGGCTACAGGAATATACTTATCTTGAAGATGCTGGTTTTATTACCGTTGGCTTTGTTGGCTTGCGCTTGTTACTCAAAGTATGGTTGCCAGACACTTATATCCCTGAATGGGTAACAATTGCTGTAGTAGCAATCTTTTTTACCTGGGGCTTTTCTAAACGAGAAGTTATAGAATCTGATAAGTAGCGAATAATGAACAATGAAATAATTATGAAACCAATGACAAAATAGAGATCGCCCAAATCACTTTCTCTTCTTAAAGCGATCTCCTTAATCTAAAAACTTAACTTCAAAGCATTGACAGGAACATCGTCCCAAGATTCTACAGTGCGCAGAGTAGCAACCCAACCACTTTGTTTTTGTTGTTCAGTCAGATTTTCTTGCCAATTTTGATGACAATCATTAGCTGCCTCTTCGTTGAGGCAGGCGATACAGGCATAAATTAAACCACCAGGATCAATTTGTTCGTTTACCCAAATAGTTGGTTTTGACATAGTTTTTTAAATTTAATTTAATAATTTGATTTAGTTTAATAGATTTAAATACAGTCGCAGGTTTCGTCTCTTTCTCCAAACCATTGATAACGATTATCCCGTATTTGTTCGTAAGCGCGATCGCCGATCAATTTCATACCAGGAATAGCACGATAGGCTGAGATAAACATTTCTCCCATAGGTAGTAAACGAGTAATTTCTTCTGCTGCTTCACTACCCTGCCATCTTTTTTCTGGTCGATTGATCTCAATTAAAATCATCCCCGCTTCGCAGTCAGTGGGGGTAATACCAAACTTTGCCAGAGTCGTTTCATCCTGCATGGGAATATAGGAAAAAATTTTTTCTCGATCGAATTGCTTGAGTAATTGGGCAAAATTAGTGCAGAGATTGCACTTGCCATCAAAAACAACATGATATTTCATTGAAGTGGTTTTTAATTATTTTAGAAAAATATCAATTGATTTGCACACCCTGAGTTCGCGTGGAAGCTCAAACCTCTATTACTTCGTTGCTTATAGATCGTTGTTTGATCTCGTCGAATTTTAGAAAGAGTCTCAAATCCAAACCAGCAAAATATCTTTTGAGCAAGCAGTCCAACCAACACAAATACTGGAGTTACTTATTTTGGCTACATTTTTATTAAACTTAAACAATCTTGAAGGCAGCAATGGTTTTACTATTCCTGGTTTAGCTGAGGACGACAATTTAGGAACAACCGTTGATTTGACAGGAGATTTAAACGGCGATGGTATTGAAGATCTCGTAATTAGTTCTTCCAATGCTGGAAAAGCGAACACTGCACCCTACGACTTTTATAATAGCGATCGTCGTGGAGAAACTTACGTCATTTTCGGCAAAAAGAGTAAATTTGGCTCCAAGTTTAATCTAAACAGCCTTAGTGGAAATAACGGTTTCACCGTAACGGGAGCTAACAAAGATGATCGCTTGGGTAGTGCAGTTACCACAGGAGATATTAATGGCGATGGTATCGATGATTTAATAGTTAGCGCACCTAATGGTGGAAGTAGAATTAGCAATGGTAGCTACAACTATAGTGCTAGCCAAGGAAGAACATACATTATCTTTGGTAAAAAAAATAATTCTGCCAAGATCGACGTTAATTCTTTGAATGGTAGTAATGGCTTTACTTTAGGAGGAATAAATCAAGAAGACTATTTAGGGACAGCGGTTGCTAGTGGAGATCTCAACGGTGATGGCATCGACGATCTAGCAGTAAGTGCTGCAGGTGCAGGGAAAACTATTACTAATGAAGATAATTTTAAATATAGCGATCGCCGTGGAGAAACCTACGTCATTTTTGGCAAAAAGGGTAAATTTAGTTCTCAGCCCAATTTAGCCAAACTTAATGGTAGCAATGGTTTTAAAATTCAGGGTGAAAATGCCTACGATCGCTTAGGTTATACCCTGAGTAATGCAGGAGATATCAACGGTGATGGCATTGACGATCTAATTTTAGGAACGCCAGCAGGAGGAAAAGTATTAAATAGTCCTTACTCTGAAAACGGTCAGAGCGATCGCCGTGGTAAAGCTTATATTATTTTTGGCAGTCGTAATGGTTTTCCCTCTAACTTTAATTTAGCCAAACTTAATGGCACAAAAGGTTTTGAAATCGCGGGAATTAACGAAGAAGATAATTTAGGCAGTGCGGTTAATAATGCAGGAGATATAAATGGCGATGGTATTGACGATCTAATTTTGGGGGCATCCCAAGCATCCCATGATGGAAAATATACTTACCAAGGTGGAGTGTATGTTGTTTTTGGTCAAAAAAATAGTTTTCCAACTCATTTCGATCTCCAAGATCTTAATGGCAAAAATGGTTTTAGTATTCCAGGATTAAATCGTGATGATGCTTTAGGTCATGGTGTCAGTACGGGAGATATTAATGGAGATGGCATTGACGATCTCTTGATGACGGCAAATACCGCAGGGAAGACAATTAAAAAATTTGGCTATAGCTATAGCGATCTTCGTGGTGAAACCTACATTTTATACGGTACAAAAAATGGTTTTGCTGCAGAAATTGACCTCGATAATCTCACTACTAACAAAGGTGGAAAAATTGAGGGAAATGAAGCCAATGGTATTTTTGGTAGTGCTATTAGCAGTAATGGAGATATTAACGGCGACAACATTGACGATTTTGTAGTTAGCGCGCCCAATGTTGACATTAGTGGAAAATATACCGCAGAAGGTTCGGCTTATCTAGTTTTTGGTTCGACACCCAAAAAGAATAATTCTAATAATTCTAATAATTCTTTGGCTGGGACTAACAACAACGATAACTTAAACGGAACTTCCAAAAACGATAATATCTCAGGTTTGGCGGGTAACGATACTATCTGGGGTAATCAAGGAAACGATACTCTACGGGGAAATGACAACAATGATCTTGTCGCGGGTAGATCTGGTGCAGATTTAATTTATGGCGGAAATGGTAACGATACTCTCTGGGGTAACGAAAATAATGACACTATTTATGGTGGAAATGGTAACGATACTCTTAATGGAGGTAGCAACAAAGACTCTTTAATTGGTGGTGGCGGTGGCGATCGCTTAAATGGAGAAAGTGGCAATGATACTCTTTCTGGAAATGATGGTAACGATAGTCTCTGGGGAGGAACTGGAAACGATAGCCTAGATAGTGGTACGGGAAACGACATACTAAATGGTCAGATTGGCAACGACACTCTCAATGGAAATGGTGGTAACGACACTCTCAATGGAAACAGAGGTAACAATACTCTCAATGGAAACAAAGGTAACGATCGCCTTTCTGGTGGCACAGGTAACGATATTTTGAGTGGCGGAAGTGGTAATGATAATGTTTTTGGTGGTACAGGTAACGATATTTTAGGTGGCGGAAGTGGTAGGGACACACTCAAAGGAAATGCCAAGGCAGATCGTTTAGAAGGACACGATGGCAACGATACCTTATCTGGGGGTTCGGGTAACGATACCTTATATGGGGGTTTGGGAAATGATTTGATTTATAGCAATGAAGATAGCGATATTTTGTATGGAGTAGGCGCCAATAATTCCGATTTGGGGGTTAATCAATTAGATACCCTCGTAGGAGGTGCTGATCGCGATATCTTCATGTTGGGCGATTTTGGTGAAGTTTATTATGATGATGGAAATTTGAATACTAAAGGTACAAGTGACTTTGCTCTAATTCGTAACTTCAATCAAAGTCAAGATCGAATTAAATTAATGGGTAATGAATATGAGTATCGTTTAAATCTTTATCGCAATAGTACGGGAGATATCAACGCACAGATTCTTTACAACCCTGGTAATTATTCTAGGGGAGAAATGATTGCTCTTATTGAAGATGTTAGGAGCGATTTTATTATTAACGACTCAATATTTAATTTTATTTAAGTTTGTAGGCACGAATAGTATAGTAGGGCTGTCTTAAGTAGGGTTTTAAAGTCCCTAAATTGAATTCAGGTGCAGCCTTTATTTAAGATCATTTCTACTATACTATAAGAAATTTTAGGACAAATTCACCCTATCCCTCTTTTGTCACTTTCCGAGATAGATCCTTACAGTGAGTAGATCACAGCCATTGTTCAATTTTGGTTTTTATTATTAGAAAAAAATCAAGCAATTCTTTTGTCTGTAAGGACTCTAGAATTTAGAAATGACAGAAGTTTTCGGAGTCTGATAAAAGAAGGCTATTTATATTATACGCTTAGTGTGAATTAGAAAAAAAGGAGGAAAAGATAAAACAACGGTAAATCAACAGTAATCTGTATTTTTCATAGGTAATTATCGAGTGGGAGGATGGGAGTAACTTTTCGCTCTTTTTCTATTTACTGAGATTTAATTCACACCAGGCGTGTTATTTGAATGAATATTTAGTATGAGATAATTAGTATGTATTTAGTAACACTTCTGATAGCATAAAAATATCTGCATCCAAGAGCGGGATAATATTTTAGATGCGTTACTGGAATCAAGGCGAAGAACTCAACAATAGCAAATATGTAGTTGAGAAATTATTAGGAAAAGGTGGTTTTGGAGTTACCTACAAGATTAAACACACTCTCAATAACACATTATTTGCTCTTAAAACCCTCAACATTGACGCGCAGAATAGATCGGATTTCGAGCAATTACAAGTAAAGTTTATCAATGAAGCTATAGCCTTAGCCAGTTGTCGTCATCCTAATATTGTCCGAGTCTATCCCCAAGTTTTTCAGCAAGATGGACTTTGGTGTATGGTGATGGAATATGTAGAAGGAGAAGATTTAGCCTGTTATCTCGATGAGCATGGTAAATTAACTGAAGACGATGCGATCGCTATTATTACCAAAGTAGGAAAAGCTTTATCTTACGTCCATCAACAAGGATTTTTACATCGAGATATCAAGCCAGCTAATATTTTGCTGCGAAAAGTTGATTTATCGCCTGTATTAATCGATTTTGGGTTAGCCAGAGAATATACTCCAGGAACTATTAGAAGCATGACCAATTCAAAAACAGAACGTTATGCTCCCATTGAACAATATCAAAGAAATGGTAATTCTGGAGCCTGGACTGATGTATACGCTTTGGCTGCTACACTATACGCTTTACTTACAGAAAGACCCCCAATTCCCTCAGATATTCGTAAAGAAGTTTCATCTAACATTTTAATCCCTCCAAAACAGCATAATCCTAAGATTAGCGATCGCATTAATGAAGCAATACTCAAAGGAATGGAGATTGAACCAGGCGATCGACCTCAATCTGTAGAAGAGTTAATAAATTTACTATTGCCACCACCAACACAGTTTATCAAAGAAAAAGTTAAGGCTAATACTGTTGTTAATGAATTTGATTATTTAGAAAAAAGAGGATATAGAATTATTGATTGTTTGAGAACTACTGGATTTTGTGAAACGTATTTAGCACAAAATTTTAATCTTCCTCAACAATCATACTGTATAGTTAAAAAATTGTACCCTCAATCTAATGAAAATTTTGTTATTAAAACTGCTCGAAGACTATTTGATAGTGAAGCTAGAATACTTCATAAGCTAAAAAATTATGAATGTACACCCAATCTATTAGCTTATTTTGAAACAAATAATTATACTTATCAAGTACATCAATATGTTGATGGAAAAGACCTTAGCGAAAATGAAATTATTCCAGGCAAGCAATGGGAAGAAATAAAAATTACTAGTTTTTTGGTAGAAGCCTTGGAAATTTTGGTAGTTGTTCACCAAAACAATATTATTCATAGAGACATTAAGCCATCAAATTTTATTCGTCGTTCAACTGATGGCAAGATTTTTTTAATCGACTTTGGCGCATCAAAAAAAGTTACTGATGATTATAATGCTCACTCTACAATCAATGGAAAAATTGCTAATGCCCTGACTATTGCAATTGGAACACCTGGATATATGTCTAGCGAACAGCAAAGAGGAGATCCTCGATTTAATAGTGATATTTATAGCTTGGGTATAGTAGCTATTCAGGCTTTTACGGGTAATCATCCCGATCTGCTTCCACGTGATCGTGACACAGGAGAAATTAGATGGCGTGATCGCGCACCTCAATGTGGTCAGGAATTAGGTCGTATTTTAGACAAAATGGTACGAAATAATTTCTTACATCGCTACAAAAATACTCATGAAGTAATTAGAGATTTGAAGCAACAGTTTCAAACCAAAAAAGACCATCAAAAAATCAAAAGATTGAACAAATCTTTTGAAAAAGAAGATATTTCAGGAGAATATGTTATACCTTTTACTTTATCAGATGAAGATAGCTTTAAACCCCGAAAACAAAAAGCAGAATCTACGAATAACAAAACGCACAAATTTTCAAAAGAAACAAAGACTATAAATACAAAACTAAGTAAGTTTTGGAGTAATTTTGCACATAAGAGAAGAAGAATTTAGTAGTTCTAATGGAGAAACTTTAGCACTTTGTACTCTGCCTCCCGAACACTTTATATTGTCTGGCAAACTAAAAACGAAAGCTGGCTGTCTTTACCAGAACAAATTACAGATGTAGTAAAAAATTTAGATACAGTAAGGCAAAAGGAAATATTTAAGTTTGCTCGTTCTTTGCAAAGCTAGATTCTATTCAATAGAGCTTCTTTAAAAGCGATCGCACTTTTGAAATGTAATTCTGGGTTATCTACCAAAGCCAGATCGATTAATTGTGCTAAAGGCTGAGAAATAGAAATATCTCTTTCGCGAATGGGTACGGTGGATTTCGTTAATAATTCCACCATCATATTATTGGAATCTTCAAAGTTGCGAGGAAAAAAGCCAGTAAGCAGGAAATAGTAGGTTGCTACGATTGCCCAAACATCTACGTCGGGTTGGGAATATTTAAAATCTAAAGCTTGTTGGCGAGGCATAAAAACAGGTGTTCCCATACAATCCCCGCGATTAGTTAGACCACTTAATCCAGACATATCAAAAGCTTTTGCCAGTCCAAAATCACCTAATTTGGCGACAATTTTACCTTTATTAACAGTCAGAAATATGTTTCCTGGTTTAATATCGCGATGAACTAAGCCTTTTTCTGTATGGGCATAGTGCAAACCATCTAAGATTTGCAGAATAATTTTCGTTGCTTTTTTAATCTCTAATTTTCTACCTCGTTTCTCCATTAGATCTGTTACCGAACCGCGATCGCAATATTCCATCGTGAAATAGAATAAATCATTAATCTGACCAAAATCGTCGAACTTAACTATATTGGGATGGTCTAGCATCTTGGTATTTCTAGCTTCCCGTAAAAACCTCTCTTTCATTCTGGGCATTACAGCCACTTGGGAATGAAGAGTTTTTAAGGCGACTAACTTTCTTCCCGTTGCATCATCCAAACGTGCTAAGAAAACCTCACCAAAACTCCCTTTACCTAGTTTTTTAATTTTGGTATATCGATCAATTGAGCCTAAATTATCATCGACATTAAACTCTTGTCTGGAAAAAATCTCGTCTGTCACTTTTGGTATCCAAGTTGATTCTACCCCTTGTTCTATGTTGACTTGAAAAGCGGTATTCTTATTTAGCTCGATTACATCGCCATTACTGAGATCGTATTGAGATAATTCCAACTTTGTTCCTTGGGATGCTGATTGATCTTTACTCCGCTTGCCAATACATTTTCCGTTTACATATGTGCCGTGGCGACTGCCAAAATCTCGCACCCGAATAGCTGGAGGATTGATATCAAACAAGCAGTGATAGCGAGAGATTGTAGAGTGATATTTATCGTTAGGTATCTGTATTTTGCAATCCTTGTGTCGTCCGACAATACAGGTATCACGCGAGTCAAAAGAAAACTGCTTTCCCTTTAGTTTGCCTTCGGTAACGGTGAGGGTAACTTTAGCAGACATGGATTTAGACAAGGTTTGATCAAATTAGAACTCAATTAAGATCCTATCGCGATCAGCAGATTGAGTTTTCGGTTTTGATATAAAATAAAACATTTCTACAAAAGCTTATTTACCACGAAGTATTTTAAATTTGGTGGTAAATCGTCTTCTATTTACTCAAAGCCACTACAGCATTTTGTCCGCCAAAACCAAAACTAAAGCATAAAGCATGATTTATTGCTATCTTTCTGGGTTGAGTAACGAGATCTAAATCAAATTCAGAATTTTTTAGACCGACACACAAAGGTAAATAACCCTGATGAAATGCCATTAGGGTTAAAGCAGTACCGATCGCGCCTGATGCCCCCAAAGTATGTCCTGTAGCACCTTTGGTAGAGCTTACTGCTACTTGGTGAGGAAAAATCCGTTTAATCAATTCTGCTTCATGGCGATCGTTTAAAACAGTACTCGTGCCATGAGCGTGGATATAATCAATATCTTCTGGCTTCAAATCACTATGCTCTAAAGCTTGTTTGACTGCTTTGGCTGCACTACCTAGAACTGTCTGGGGTGAGCTAATGTGGTAAGCATCACAGGTTAAACCAAAACCTCTGATCTTGCCATAAATTTTGGCTTGGCGTTGGTTAGCCAGTTGTTCTGTTTCCAAAACAAACATTGCTCCTCCTTCTGCCAAAACCAAACCCTCTCTATTTTTGTCAAAGGGATAGCATCCTGTTTTAGCTAAAGCTCCCATGCGATCAAATGCAGCCAGAGTCAGAGGTGTAATGGGGGCTTCTACCGCTCCTACAATTACGCGATCGCATCTTCTAGTTTTAATTAGCTCATATCCTCTAGCTAATGCCCAAATTCCCGTAGCACAAGCAGCCATTGGTGCTAATACTGGTGCGCTAGTTTGGATATATTTAGCAGTTGCGATCGCACTTTGGTGAGGTAAAGTATCTAGCCAGTTATTAATTGAATGATTATTTTTACCTTGTCTTTGGGTTGCTAATTCTTCCCAGTTTGCTTGGCATGCTCTACTAGAACCTACAACTACACCACACTCAGATAAGGGTTGAGCTAATTCTGCATCCTCTAAAGTAGCCTGCAAAAGTTTTGTGGTGATATCGTCTATCTGGCTTTGTCTGGCGCCAATTATACCTAAAGGATAAACGGGAAGTTCGAGAAAAAGATTTTGCAATCTAATTCCCGACTTTCCTTGTAAAATATTTGACCAAGTTGACTGTAACGAGCCGAGACAAGAAAGTACACCTATTCCAGTAACGACAACATTCATACAGTTTGCAATTAAAATAACGAGTCTTCAATCATTAAATAGAAGACTCGTTATTTTAGGCAAAAACAAGTCTATTTCTTAAGATTATCTAATCCTTCAATTACTTTTGCCGTACCAATGCGATCGCCTTGTTTAATACTATCAACTACATCCATGCCTTCAACTACCTTGCCAAAAACAGCGTAGTCTCCGTCTAAAGAAGGTAGATCTTCTAAAGCAATATAAAACTGAGAGGATGCAGAATCAGCCATGGCAGAACGAGCCATCGCAATTACACCGCGATCATGTTTTAATACTACAGATTTACCAGGCAATTTTGCTTTGCTGTAGGTAGGTTGGGCTTCTCCTTCTAGCTTAATTTCTAAAGGAATACGACGTTCGCTTCCCGTTTCTGGATCTGTAAAGCCACCTGTTCCTAAAGTTCCAGCAAAATTAGGATCTTTTCCTTGAGGATCTCCACCTTGAGCCACAAAGCCAGGAATTACTCGGTGAAACACTAGTCCATCGTACACACCTTGAGCTACCAAATCGACAAAATTACCAGCAGTGGTAGGAGCTTCTGTACCATTTATCTCAATGATTATGGGCGAGCCATTGACCTGTAATTCGACTTTCGCCATTCCTGCTAATTGAGGCAAATTGTTACTCATATTTTTATTACTATTTTGGTTATCGGCGAGCGCCAGTTGTGATTGACTATTTGCCAGATTATCAGATGATGAAGATGATTGGGAAACATCTGTTGCTGATGTGGCACATCCTCCCAAAGCTAAACTACTAATTAATAGCAAGAAAGACATTTTCACCACCCAGGTATTCATCTTTTTTGTCATGTTAAAAATCCAGACTCTAATATTGCTCATATAACTGTGACCGTTGTAACTCAATTTCATACAGACTGGAAAAAATTACTTTAATGTTTTTTTGAATGTTTTATAGTCCTTCTAGAGGTACTTCCAAAAATCTGGCTAATTCTGCACCTTGGTTTTCTAGGGTAGAAAGAGCAATGGGTTCACCAACACGAGTTAAAGGAATATCTCTTCTTTTTTTAGAACGTAGATATAAAGCACGTTTAGGACTTAAGCCATCTCTAATTTCAGCTCTGACAGATTGAACTTCAGTAATGGGAAAGTCTACTTCTACCTGTCTGTTTTTTCCTGGGTATCCCATACGAGAAATAGTTACTTGACCCTTTTCTTGGTCAAATTCGTTGTAACCACCCCCTACATTCCAAATTACTAATAGCCAGAGATATGTTGCTAGTAGAGAACCTGCAACACCATAAAAAGTCAAAGCAACTCCTTGAGGAATAAACTGCAACTGACTAGTATCGGAGACAATTAGTAAATTTGTTTTTAGATAGCTAGATAGTCCTGCTAATAAAAAGCCCAGACCTCCCATCGTTACGATGACAGCCCAGATAATATTGCTCGATCTCCGAGAGCCTAAAACATTTTGTCGCAGAGTTTGCTGTTTGGTTTTGTTAGTGGTCATTGTGTTTTGATTTGACTGGTTGTTTTGATAAATTTAAAAAATCAAAAGCAAATTTTAAATTTGACAAAGAAAATAGTTATGATGCCTCTTAATTGTTGGGCATTTTTGATTGCTAAAGCGATCTTAGCCAATAGTTGCCAGAGAAAATCATCCTTTTATTTTTACTTTATGTGTCATTTTGTGAATTTTTTGCTAATAATAATTTAATGGCTTGTAATGACTTGTATTTAGGTGTTATTTACTGCAACTTCAAGTTGTAATCATAGCTAGATTACTTGCCAGCAGTGTTTTCATGTTATTTTAAGAGAGTTTAGTATTATACTTTTACTGAAGATTGCAATGATTGCAATGTAAGAGTCCTAAGAAACTATCTTGATCAAGTAACAGAGGATTTTACTGTGAAATCTGGTAAAGTGTTATAAATCTTGGTACTTCTCAACATTTTGTTGAATTAGCTACCTAGGGCATTATAGAAAAGTAAATTTTGACGAGCGATTCCCAAAGGGGACGCGCGAGTTTAATAAATCTTGCAGTCTATTTATCTCAGCAAGAGGATTAAAAAATATGACAATAGCAGTAGGACGCGCTCCTGCCCAGCAAGGCCTGTTTGATGCGGTCGATGACTGGTTAAAGCGCGATCGTTTTGTATTCGTAGGATGGTCTGGTATTCTTCTATTCCCCTGTGCCTATATGGCGATCGGTGGATGGCTGACCTGCACCACATTTGTAACTAGCTGGTACACTCACGGACTAGCATCTTCTTATCTAGAAGGATGTAACTTCCTTACCGTAGCAACTTCCACACCTGCAGATAGTATGGGTCACTCCTTACTATTCTTGTGGGGACCTGAAGCAGCATGGAGCTTCACCCGCTGGTGTCAAATCGGTGGCTTGTGGGCTTTTGTAGCACTACACGGTGCATTTGCTCTGATTGGATTCATGCTACGACAGTTTGAGATTTCTCGTCTAGTGGGGATTCGTCCTTACAATGC